>SWCB01009326.1_pt1 | contig 92234 bp, 72 predicted proteins | sample 4692901 | NCBI WGS metagenome assembly SWCB01 (sample SAMN10267276, study PRJNA491770) | bioreactor metagenome | isolation source: DHS bioreactor inoculated with subseafloor sediment | place: Japan: off Shimokita Peninsula | collected 2006-08 | reverse complement strand
AAAGGCGGCTTATTTTGTGGGAACACTTGGGCTCGAACCAAGGACCCCCTGCTTGTAAGGCAGGTGCTCTGAACCAACTGAGCTATGCTCCCATTATTTTAAATCCTCAGTCAACTCTATGCCTGAATGAGGTTGCAAATTTACACAGAATTTTGAATCATGCAATAGAAATAGAAAAAAATATTTTATAAGTCAGAAATTGGTTGAATTTGCCTTAAAATCAAGTTTCTAATATTTTTCTTTTCCTCTCCTACCCTTCTTTTTAGTAGCTTTACCAACTGAACAACCGACTGATTTTAACTTAAAAAAAACATATGTTTCCTTTTCGTATCGGCATGGGTTATGATGTGCACCAACTTGCAGCAGGACTTCCCTTTATGCTGGGTGGCGTAAAAATCGACCATACTTTCGGTGCTGTGGGCCATTCGGATGCCGATGTATTACTCCATGCCATATGCGACGCACTGCTTGGCGCAGCCAACCTTATGGACATTGGTTTTCACTTTCCTGATTCTGATGCAGCATACAAAGGAATTGACAGTTTAAAACTATTGGATAGGGTTGTTGAGCTACTGAATGAAAACCACTGGGAAATTGGCAACATTGATTGTACCATCGCGCTGCAAAAGCCCAAAATTGCTGGTTTCATTGATGAAATGAAGTCAACCATCGAAAAAACGACAAATTCAGGCGAAGGCAGTATTTCAATAAAAGCAACCACAACGGAGCACCTTGGCTTTATTGGGCGTGAAGAAGGCGTGGCAGCATGGGCTGTGGCAATAATATATAAGAATCAGCCGGTTGAACCAGCATAAAATTTCAAAATGAGCATCCAATACATTGAACATCAAAATATCGACCTGGTTGCATGGGACAATTGCATTAGCAGGGCTGTGAATGGGAATATCTATGTCTGGTCTTGGTACCTGGACATGATGAGCTCTGGTTGGGATGCATTGGTAGAAGGAGATTATGAAACCGTTTTCCCGCTTACATTTCGAAAGAAAGCCGGGATATTTTATTTGTATCAGCCATTCTTCTCACAACAATTGGGTGTATTTTCAGTAAAGCCCATCACACCCGAAATGGTTGGCGCTTTCCTGAAAGCCATTCCCAAAAAATTCCGTTTTGCCGAAATAAACCTTAACACCTATAATAAACCCGACAACAGCCAATTCAACATCAGTTACAATGTAAATCATGAACTCGATTTGATTGAATCCTACGAGGAGCTGAGAAAGAAGTATAGTGAAAACATCAGGCGTAACATTAGTAAAGCCAACAAGCAAGGCATAATGGTAAATACGAATGTAAAACCGGAGGACATCATTAACCTTTTCAGAAATAATCGGGGCAAGGATTTCTCCCATTTGAAGGAATATGATTACCGAAAATTACAACGACTTACATATCAATGCATTGGACAAAGCAAAGCCATTTGCTATGGGGCATTTACCCATAACAATACTTTATGCGCAGGAGCCATTTTGTTTTTTAGCCACCGCAAAGCTATTTTCCTGTTTTCGGGAACGGACAAGGTGGCCCGGGAGAATGGGGCCATGTCGTTTCTTATCGACCGTTTCATTCAGGATTCCGCAGGCAATCACCTTACGCTGGATTTTGAAGGATCAAACGATCCCAATCTAGCAAGGTTTTACGTCAGTTTTGGAGCCACCGTCCTCTCCTACCCGTCATTGGTTCTCAACAGATTTTCCTGGCCATTAAGCTATCTGCCGGCAATAAAAAGAAAAGTGCGGGAATTATTGTAGATCCTTTTCATTATAGTGAATGCGAGGTATGTTTTGAATTGCTTCGCAAAAAAAATCCCTCACCAGAAGGGAAGGGATTTCATTCAGATTATTTTTTTATCAACTATTTGTTCGATTGTTTCTGGAAAGCCTCAAAGTCGAAGTGAAGGGTGAAGCGTAAGGTATTTTCAAGTGGGTTTTTGGCTTGACCACCGGTTGGAATCAAATAAGCGAAGTCCAGTCCAAAGACATTGTAACGCAACCCGGCACCAAGGGTAAAGAATTTCCGATTGCCTTTGTACCGGTTCTCATAAAAGTAACCTCCACGGATCGCGAACTGCTTATCGTACCAATATTCTACCCCTGCTGCAAATGCAAACTCCCTCATTTCTTCCTTAAACCCACCCGGGGCGTCAAAGAACGACTGAAACATACCAACAGGAACAGAAACTTTAGGATCTTTGCCGAAAGCTATGAGCTGCTCGCCATCGTCACCAAAGATTGGTAAACCTGTGGCTGAATCTGTGGCATAGATAGGCGGGGTTGGGATTAACAATTTATTTATATCCACCATAAATGTCAATCGGTTAAAATCATCAATATCCATGGTAAGCGAAGGACCAAAGCGCAGGTTGGTGGGAATAAAGTCACGTTCTGTATTATCGTCAGAATAAGAAATTTTCGCACCTATATTACTGATATTTACACCCCAGGCAAAGAATCCTTCCATATTGGGGAAATTCACATCGTGTTGTGAATACAGCGCAATGTCAGCAGCAACTGATCTACCAGGTTTGGTGGAGGTTCCACCTACACTTTGACCCTGTGTCAGATTGGAGTTAATAAACCTTCCTGCAACAGCCCCTGAAAGGTTTTTGGTGAGTTTACGCGAATAAGCTGCGCTGAGGGCAAACTCATTTGGGCGATAATTGGCGATTGGCTCGCCAACAATATCAGTGAAAAGTATATCACCCAGTGAAAAGTATAACAATGACCCGGATATAACCTGATCATTCTTTAACTTCACATATCCGGTAAGATAGGCAAGATTGATATCACTAACCAGGGCACGTAGCCAGGGGCTATATGACATGGAAAAACCCATCGAATTTTCAATATAGGTATATTTTGCCGGATTCCAGTGGAGAGAATTTGCATCAGGTGCACTAGATACGCCAGCCTCGCCCATGCCACCGGAACGTGCATCAGGAGCAATTAGGAGAAAAGGAACCGCAGTGGTTATTGTGTTTAAGTCCTGGCCAATGTAAGTAGTGGTTGGCTGGGCATGAACATTGGTGAAAAGTGCAGTAAACACCCCAAGAAGGATTGTAAACCGCACGAGAGAAGAAATTCGCATAAAACTCATTTTATTAAAGTGGGCAAAGTTATTGATAAATTTTTGAATACGATGTCATTCAAACGACGACAATACAGTATTATTGTCCACATTGTAATGCAAACACAGCAAACAATCATAAAAAACTCCGGTAATGTCAAATTATTGTGTGTCAATAAACAATATGAAACTTCAAATGAATAAACAGCATTTTATTCATTTGGTTTATCTGTGATGAACTGTAAAGTGAATGAGATTCAACTGAAAAGAGTTGATTTGAAATCAATAAAATCACAATAATCGGGTTAAAGAAGCCAAAACGAGCGACCATACAAAAACTGAAAGGCTCAACATCAGCAGCAGGTTTTTCCTTTTGGAAAAATATTTAAGTGCCAAAAAGGTGCCAACAGGAATAGAAAAAAGAACCGGGGTGAGAATAATTATTCCGGGATAGCCAAATCGGTTCCGTATCCTGACAATCCAGCGGTTACGCCGACTGGAATAAATACTGGATTTGGGGCTTGTTGATACGTTTTTCCTCCTTAGCCCCGATATCTGGTGAAATGCCCTTACAACCAAAGGGAAATGAAACCTAAAAAAATTAAGAATAGCCTTGCCCGCAAAAAAGAATCCCACAACACCAAGTATTCCACCGGTGAATATGTTTAAAAACGTGTGCAGGTAAGAATATCCAAGCAAATAGGATGTAGGGGCAGCGACAAGAAACTTGAGCGCACTGATCAACAAAATACCCAATTGTTTGATGATCAAATGATCGGCAACCATTATTGAAATAAAAGTGTTTATAAGTGAAGAAAAGGTGATACAATATTGATCTGCAAAAAGTTAAAAAGTAATCACAACTTGAGAAAATCAATATCAATCTAACGAAAAAAATCTCATATTGTTTTAAGCGGCTGAAAAGTTTTCCGGTCAAAAAAATGCAAACCCTTATCCGCAAAGGAATACTTATCTTTGTATTCCAATAAATTTTATCCTTTGATGACCATCCAAAAGATTACCTTTAACTTTTTACACTTAATCATCTTTGTTTGCATGGCAACATATGCCAACGCACAGGTAACTTATCCGCAAAACCTTTTTATACCCCCTGTTGACATTCCCTTGCAGCTTTCGGGCACATTTGCAGAGCTAAGGGCCAATCATTTCCATTCCGGAATTGACATCAAAACGCAGGGCACTGAAGGCAAAAAAGTGGTTTCGGTTGCCGATGGATTTATTTCACGCATAAAGGTTTCCCCTTATGGCTTTGGAAAAGCCATTTACGTTCAACACCCCAATGGTTATTCTACCGTTTATGGCCATCTGCGAAATTTCACCCCCGAAGTGGAGAAGTGGGTCAAATCAGAACAATACCGATTGAAAAAGTTTGATGTTGATCTCTTTCCGGATCAGGGGTTATTCAAACTGAAACAAGGTCAGCAAATTGCATGGTCAGGAAACTCCGGTTCATCACAAGGGCCGCACCTTCACTTCGAAGTCAGGGACTCACGCACTGAAGAACCCATCAATCCCATATTGTTTGGGTTCGACATCAAAGATTTTACCCGTCCCACACTGAATGGTTTACGCATTTATCCGGCAAACAGCCAGAGCACCGTTAATGGAAGTACAAAGCCCTATCAGGCTGACCTTGCAGGTTGGGGAACTGATTACCGACTGAAACCAAACGATACGCTCAAAGCGGCTGGAAGCATTTATTTTGGTTTGGATGCCTTCGACCTGCTCAATGGCTCAACCAATAAAAACGGGATTAACCTTGTTCAGGTTTATGTTGATTCATTGCTGACATTTCATTGGGAGGCCAACAAATACAGCTTCAGCGAAACGCGGTACATCAATAGCCTTATTGATTATGCAACCTTCTATAATACCGGCAAACGTTACTTTTTGACCCGTGTAGCCCAACAAAACAAATTGAGCATGTATAAATTTGTAAATGGAGACGGCTCAATTGCTACCCAACCAGGAAAAACACAAAAAATACGCATAAAGATAGCTGACGGTAAACGCAATGAATCAGAGATCAGTTTCATTGTTAAAGGCGAAGTCATTGGTAAAAGCGCGGGCAATGAAGTTGTACAGGCACAAAAATTCACTTCTGGCAAGCTTAATCAATTCCGCAACCCACACATCAGCCTTTCATTGCCGGGCAACTGTTTATATGAGGACATTCCTTTTGAATATTCGGCCAAACCTTCAAAACCCTGGAGCTGTTCCATGATCCATCAGGTAAATGATCCTACTATCCCCTTACATAATTATTACGATTTGAGCATCCGTATTGACAGTACCTGTAAGACTACTATATCCAAATTGGTCATAGTAAAACTAAACAACAACGACAAGCCTTCTTACGTTGGCGGTGAAGCAGATGGACAGTATATCAAAGCCAGAGTAAGGGAATTTGGGCGCTTTACGCTGATGGCCGACAGCACTGCACCAGCCATAAAAGCGGTAAATATTTCAGATGGAAAGAATATTAAAAATCAGGGCAATATCCGAATGACCATTTCCGACAATCTTTCCGGCATAAATACATACAATGGTTACCTGAATGGCGAATGGATACTAATGGATTATGACGCCAAGAATAACCTGTTGGAATATACCTTCGACGAAAAGCTTAAACCCGGTAAAAACATTTTTAAGTTAAAAGTAGAAGACAATGCAGGGAATAAAAAAATCTATGAAGCCAGCCTGTTGAATTAAATTTCATAAAACCGGGGAAAAATTCAAATCGTTTTCATCTCCCTGATGAGCAGTTCCAATGGAATGTTAACCAGAATACTTTCGCTAAGTTGGCCAATCCTGATCAATACCTTTCTTTTTCCCCTAAGCTCAATCAGTTCACCTTGCAATCCTAATAAAGGGCCAGCCTGTACCACAACCTTTTCGCCTGGCAAAAGATTTTCGCAGGTAATTTCGAGTTCGACACCCTGGTTTAACAGCAACTTTATGGCTTCAATCTGACAATCAGGAATTGCCACGGCCCTGGATCCAAAAGTAATAAACCGGACAATAGAATTGATGGCGAGCACCTTATTATACTGCTCATGGTTAATATGCACAAATATATAGGACCTGAACAAGGGTACATCCACCCATTTCATCCGATCGCTCCATTTGCGGCGGGTCCGTTGCAGGGGCAGATAATGCTCAATGCCTTGCAGCAGAAACTCTTGAGCAGCAACTTTTTCAGCCCGGGGTTTGGTGTAACAGGCATACCAAACAGGTAGAACTGAATTCACAATTTTTGCCGGACTTATGCTTTCTTTAGGCAAAATTACAAGGGATAAAATGATATGCAAACCTACACATTTTCAATCAACAGTTCTTACTGCATTATTGTTGAGTATGAAGCATTATGAAAGGCGCATACAGGGAGGATGTATTTTTACATACTATTTCCAGAAAAGCTTCTGCATTTCCTCCCACCTCATTCAACCAGCTAAAAGAGCAGGTATTAAATTTGAGTTAATTACAAAAGATTCACTGTTTAGGGGAGGAATTTCTATAATCTCAAATTTTGAAATAACGCAGCCTTCCGGGCCTTTCTTACACCATTCAATGAATCGCTCCAATTGTTCAGGCAAACCTTCTGCCTCAATAAACACGGTACTACCAAGATAACCTGCAAAACCTCTTACTCCGCATATATGCGCACAATCCAGTGCATGGTGCCTAAAACCTAACCGATGAACATTCCCGGTAATCAATAATCTATATCGGTAAATTTTCATGAGCTAAAAAAGTTGAATCCGGATATCCTCATTTTTAACATGCAAAAATAATTTAAATGCAAGTAAAAAAATAATAAGAAAAGACGGGAAGTATTAAAAAAGCATTAATCCGCACAGACTGCTTCATATCCGTATCATTCTATTTACTATTCGCATTGCATTATTTTTCGATTTCTTACTTTGTAAAAAATCTTACAATAACGCAATCTTAAATCAATCAATATTTTGAGATAATACTTAGAAATTTATCATATTCATTCCGTAGCATAATCGAGTAATTCCTTATAAACATCCACCCAGCCTTTCCATCTTTTCTCGTTGGAAAGTGACTCATTGTGCCATAAACTGATAAAGGTTCCACCGGCAATTTTAACTTCATCCACAAGGGGGCGAATATGAGCCATAGCCTCGGGGGCTTCAACTTTCATGTAATCCCTTAGTGTGCCATCCATTATGGCAAATGGATGGACATTCAAAGAGGTGGCGACCTCCGACTCCAGATCAAACCATTTGAAGGTTGAGCAAATACCCGCCCGGAAACCGGGGCAGCCCGCGTAACCCATGGTATAGTCATCTTTTATGTCATTATCGAGTAAATTCCGATAAGTTTCCGGTAATGACAACTTCAGGAAATGCTGACGGCTACTAGTAATGTCCATATGCAAGACGGAAGAAAGCCGGGATAATTCTGTGGATAAAAGTGCCGGATTGCTGTTGGAAGCGTAAGATGGATGGATGCCGATTGCGGCATAATCAGCAATGGATTTGACCAACACCTGAAAATTGGTATTACTTACAGGAATATTTTTATCGTTTAATCCATATTCAGCAAATAAGATAAAAAAATGCGGCCTCAGCCCATACGCCTGGTGTAATTCCTTTAAAAGTGAGAAAGTATCAAACGGATCATTTGCAATGCCCGCCATAACCTGAAACCTCCGCTTAACATCAGCCAGGTCCCATGCTACAATACCTTTCATAAAACCTCCCAAAGCCCGGATAAAGCCTTTATTTTTATAGGCCCAGGCGGCATCGATATCGATGGTTGGAAGGTAATTATAGGAAGTCCCTTTTATTTTAAGATCAGGGAATTGTTCTGTCAATAACTGCCCAAGCGCCTTTGCCCAGCGGTTGATGACCGGGATATGCAAAAATTTCTTTTGAGTAGCAATGGAAGAGTTGGAAGAAAAACGCCCATGTTCATCGCGTATATAGGGAAGATACTCTTCGTAACGGCTGACTATGTAAAATGCTGCTGAAAACAGGTCGAAGGGAAGGGCGGACAATTTGTTGTAAACAACAAACGGGGCTTTATGATCCTGAAAATCTACAAAACCAATTTTATGGCTATTGATGCCTTTTTCTTCAAGCAAACCGGCAGGCACAACCTGAAGGGCACCTTCAAAAAGAACACCAGAGTAATTTAATCTGGGCCCGTCATAAGCCAAAAATACGGTATTATCAGCAGTAAAATCGAACTCAAGGCCAAGCAAATCATTGATGATCAATTTAAAAATATACGTTGTGCGCGCCTTAACCACAGGCGTATATATCAACAGAGTATTCGACTGGTCTTGCATAATTATTCGTAACGCAATGATTCCACCGGATCGAGTTTTGAAGCTTTGGTCGCAGGAATATAACCTGACAATACTGCAACACCAAAGCAAAGCACCACGCCAAGGACAATCCATGCCCATGGAATAATAAAACTTGAGCCAATGATTAATGACAAAATATTCCCGATTCCAATGCCCAGCACTATGCCCACTAATCCACCAATTTGCCCTATGACAATGGCTTCCACCAAAAACTGGTTCCTGATGGTCAACCGATTGGCACCCATGGCCATTCGTATGCCGATTTCGCGGGTTCGTTCGGTAACAGAAACCAACATTATGTTCATCAGCCCTATGGCTGCGCCAATCAATGTAATTACACCAATAATGGTTGCTGCCAGTCTTAGGTACTTGAGGTTATCAAAAAGCATCTCGGAAAGATTGTCACTTTTGGCGATATCAAAGCTATCTTCATCACCAAGGCGGACTTCGCGAATAACCCGAAAAGTTCCGGTTGCTTCACCAATAGCGGCATCGAGCATCATTGGATCTGAAACCATCACATTGATTGAAAATGACATTTTTGAACGGGCAAATGCCTGGCGCACATTGGTTATGGGCAATATGCATATGTTATCAGGGTTAAAACCCATACTGGAGCCTTTGCCTTTCATTACACCAATTATCCGGTATTTGCCAGGGCCAATACTGATGATTTTATCGATGGGATCTTCGTTGGCTTTAAACAATTTACTCACCAGACCTGAACCAAGCACGGCTACATGCGAGCCGTAAAGTACTTCACTGGTTGATATGTTTCGTCCTTTCTCAATCTCGTTACCCGAAGTGGCCACGTAATTCTCATCGGAACCTATCACAGAAATGTTGGGGTTGGTTTTTTCTGAACCATATTTTATCGTCGCAATCCCACTGGCATTTGTAAATATTGAAGTAAAGGCATCAAAATCATATTGAGCTTTAAAATCAAGTGCTTCCTGCCAGGTTATTTCCCTGAAATTTTTAGGCAGGGTGGACTTACCGCCCATCTGCACCCGCATGGAGCGATTGCGAATGGTAAAGGTATTGGAACCCATCATCATAAAATTCTCGTTCAGGTAGTACTTAATGGCATCAATAGAAGTGAGAATTCCCACCAAAGCCATAATACCAAAAGAAATAATAAGCACGGTAAGCGTACTGCGAAGCAGGTGGCTGCGTATGGAATCAAGTGAAATTTTTACGTTTTCCTTTAACAGGTTGGTCATAAAAAACAATTTTATACAAACTTACAATTTTATCTCATTGCAGTAGCCTGATTCATTAAAGGAAATCTTAAAGTTTGTCGGACAAATCCAATACGAAAAAGCCCGAATGCCAGGATCAAATGCGAAGGTATTTATTTCAGCAGGATAAGTGAAGAATAGGATGTGCTTTTATCAGATTTTGCTACCAAAGGCAAGATCACCGGCATCACCTAGTCCGGGAACGATATAGGCCTGCGCAGTGAGCTCTTCGTCAATGGCCCCAACCCATAAGGTAATGTCATCCGTCGGAAGGTATCTTTTTATATAGTCAACTCCCTGGGTACTTGCAATGAGGGTAACAATATGAGTATGCGACGGCTTACCTTTTGCAAGCAAGGCTTTGTAACTTAATACCAGGGATGCGCCGGTAGCCAGCATAGGATCACTGAGTATAAGCACCCTTCCAGTAAGATCTGGAGAGGATACATATTCCACCTGGATGTTGAAGCTGCCGTCCTTTGTATGTTTCCTGTAAGCAGAAACAAAAGCATTGTCAGCCGTGTCGAATACGCCCAGCATACCATGGTGCAAAGGTAGCCCGGCACGTAAAATAGTACCAAGAACCGGGGCTTTTTTCAAAACAGGAACCTCAGCTATTCCGAGTGTGGTAACCACCTCTCGGGTTTCATACTCAAGCGCACGGCTGATTTCATAAGCAAAAATTGCCCCGAGCCTTCCCATATTGTGCCTGAACCGAAATGAATCCTGCTGAATGGCTTCGTCGCGTATTTCAGCAAGGTACTGATTAAATACTGAACTTTGATTCCCGAGGTGCTTGATTATCATGGCTGGATTTGTTGGTTAACTGGGGGTAACTGACTGCAAATATAGAGATGTTAACGGTGAACACCATAAAATCAGCAAATTAATTCAACATGTATTGAATTGTGAAGGCATACTGCCGCGCTATCACTGAAAATTCAAGAATCACCTTGTAAATTTTATACAAACCAGGTAAACCAGGAATGGCAAAAACTCCCCTATTCATTTGTTGAAAAGGCACTTAGGGATTTGATAGAATAAAACGACAAACTGTAACGTGCAAAACTATGAAACTTTAACAAAATTTCTGGCTCTCATCTTACCAGTTGGCAGTACAAATTTTTCGGGGTAACGTGCAGTTTTTGTGTTATAAAACTGTTCGATTTTATTAAAATCCACTTCGTAATTACCTGTAGGATAGAAAGATGGTCCAAATCCTCCGGTTTTTGTTTTATAATCAAGAAAACCCATGACCAGTGGCACCCGGGCATTAAAAGAAATGAAATAGAAGCCCCTTTTCCAATTCCGGTTGGGCTTTCGGGTGCCTTCAGGAGTGATTGTAAGTATGAGGTTTTCGCGTCTGATGAATTCTTCGGTGAGTTGAATAACCAGGTTGGTGCTGTGGCCGCGATCTACCGGAATACCGCCCATCGCAAGTAAAGGCCGGCTTGTAAACCAATTAAAAGCTTCTCTTTTTATGAGGAAATGGGAGTTGATTCCTTTGGAAGCATAACCTAACCAACCCATAATAAAATCTCTGTTTGATGTATGCGGGGCCATCATCACCACACATTTTTTACAATCAGCGGGCAAATCCCCTGTTACCTTCCATCCCAAAATACGAAGAATGGATGATGCCAAGAATTTTTTAATCATAAGTTCGCTTTGAGTTAAAGACTAGTCCACAAAATTGTTCCTGCTGGCACATACTTCTGATGCAAAGATAATTGCCTGATCAATAGCTTCATCCCAAAAGTTTTCAGTTTCAGGAATAAATTTCATACCGTGGAGTACAGATATCAATCCAGCATTGAAATTATCTCCTGCGCCTATTGTACTTACCACCTGAATATCAGGAACTTCATAATGTTTCAGAAACCAGGGAGTAAACAGATCCACACCTTCATGGCTTCGGGTATAAATTAAAATTTTTGAGCCTGCCTCCTGAATTTTCCGGTAAGCTGCGGCCCCATCCTTCACACCAAACAAATTATAAAAATCCTGACCGGAGCCTCTTACAATGTCGGAGAGCCCAATATTTCCGGCAACAAGATCAAGAATTTCACTTCCATTGTTTGCGGTTATCCGATAATTTGGATCATACACCAATATACCACCAACCCTCTTTATCCCTCGCACCAGGTTTAGAATATTCTCATGGTTACGTGGCTGACGGGCATAAGTTGAACCGAAAAGCATGATATCACCGGCATGAATTTCAGGAAGAATAAATTCTGGCGCATTGTCTGGACGTTGTGGATAGAATTCATAATCCGCATCCCCGTTTTCATCCAAAAAAGCAAGCGCCAATGATGTTTTCCCTTTATAAACATGAATGGAACTGGTTTCAATGTTATTGGAATCTAAAAACCGGCACAAGAGGTTTCCGGCACTGTCGTTTCCCACTTCAGTGTAAAACCGAACGGGTATATTCCTTCTGCCAAGCGAAACAGCGGTATTCAACATGCTACCACCCGGACAGGCCCACACCTGATGAACATCACTAAAGGTAAGATCGTACAAACTTTCACCAATAGCATGAACCATAATGAATTTTTAACGTGCTACGATAACTTTAGCTGTTTTGGAAGTGGTATTTCCGTTCTTACTGCGCACTTTTAAACGCACCAGATACAATCCGGCAGGAGCCATGTAACCATTATACATTTTACCATCCCACTCAACAATTCCTGACTGATAGCCTTCGGAACTGACCTTGAATGGACCAATCGTGCGAACCAACATACCTGAGGTATTATAAACACTAACTTCGACGTCGAAGCGGCCATCAAACTGGTTGTGGCCAAACCTGATCGAAACCTTATCTTTGGTCGGATTGGGATATGCCAGAATTTCATCCACATTAAGGATGATGTTTCGCTTTACCTCAAACCGAATCGATGCTGACGAAGAATTGTTAAAAACATCCCAGGCTTTAAGGGTAAGGGAATGTTCACCATCGGGCAGATTAAAATACTGATACAACAGTGAGCCACGCTGATAACTATCCAGATCGGAACTGTAAAAATCGTTCAGAACGACCGATGTGTAACTGTCATCATCTATTGTTGCAACAATATCGTGGCCAATACCATTGCCAACTGTATTGATTCCACTCTCATCATAAAGAAAAGCGAGTAATTTAGGATTTTCGCTGGTGATGCCGCCTTCAATAAAATTGGTGTCATTCATAAAAAGGGTAATCTTTGGCCCTTCCAAATCCTGCTGCAGTTGGTTTTGAGACCCACCAATAACAAATTCTCTTGAAGAGCCATGACCATCCTCAGTTCCATTGGAAACGTAATAACTTAACTTGCCTCTACCAAAACTGTAATCAATGTCTTTTGGCACAGGGAAGGTGAAGGTGAAGGCACCATTCTCCACCGTGGCTTTACCCTGGTATAGAATACTCTTTTGAACGTTAAAATCGACCACCAAACTTTCGACATCCTGTCCCAGAGTCCTTATTTTTGAAGGTTTATCAAAAACCTTGACCTTTAGTTCGCCATTAAAGTCAGGCAGCAATTGATCGTTGATGTCTTTAACTACACCGGTTACGGTAACCAGGCTGTTGGCAAATAAGGTATCGGCTGGCAAACCCGTGAGAGCATCGGTTATTGAGGTGGTAAAAACCCGGTGCTTTGGCAGCGACATAAGCAAAGCCGGGTCTCCAAAAAGTGTCAGGTGCCTTGTGTTGCCAGTAGAAACATTGTCATTTTTTGTATGTTTCAGGATGTCGCCCAATCGGGGGATAGTCCCGGTATCAGCGTTAAATGCTGTATCGGCAAAGCTAAGGTTTAAAGCAGCATTTGCCGATGACCAGGCAAGGCGGGTGGTTGTTATCATGGATGTTGCACCACCGTCGGGGTTCAAAAAGACAAGTTCCCCCGCAGAAGTGTGCACCGGATCATCAAAGCGAGAAAATTCACAGGTAGCCGTAAAAAACAAACCCATATGGTCAAAATTGGTCCAGGCGTTAATGTCTGCAATTTCTAATACACGTTCATCGGCCCAGCCAGCAACCCCGCCATGCCCGATATAATTTACAAGTAGGGCACCTTTTTCGACCTTGCTCACCAATTCACGATTCACATCTGGAAATCTTGCCCCCCCGGGGGTTGAAACCATTTTGTAAGCATCAAAATAAATCTTCTCAATATTATAAACCGGATGGTTCCTTGCAATGCGGGAGGTGAGCCCTTCAGCCTGATTAAGGTGGGCATTCCTGTTTTTATCGTCTGCAATAACCAAAATTGAATTTCGCCAGTCTCCATGTGTTGAAGCACCATTGCGCAGGTAAGCAACCGACTTTGCAAGGGCTGCATTGGCCTGTTCCACGGTCCGCACTGGCATCCGTCCGGTAGCTAAATCAAGTTTTCCCGCAGCATTCAGGCCACCTTCGCCTTCATCGAGAAGTGCATAATAATCGTCGGTAAGAAATGATTCTGTGGGATCTACTGAATTCTCATTATAAAAGGTAGGAACAAAATTTGTATTTCCCGTAATCCTGTCCTTCATATCGTAAGAAGCATTCCCAAAAAGCAAAAGGTATTTGGGATAACCGGACTCCCGGCCACGGTCATAAAGCATCTTCATAAAATTCCTTATAGCCGTAATATCCTGAATCCCCGATGAAAATTCATTGTAAATCTCGGGTAGGGGAACCACCACTGCCGAAACATCGCCTGCATCATTATGCGCGGTAGCCAATGTTTGTGCGGCAGGAATAAAATCGGGATGCGCTACAATCACAAGGTCATAGTTTCCGATGGAGTGAAGATTTTGATTGGCAACCTTACTTCCTCTGCGCACGTTCAAAAAAGAAGAGCCATCAAATGCAACAAACTCCCTGAGTTGCGAGGTGTTGCTTTTAAAAACCAGGTTATCCCCTGAAATGGTATGTTCCACTCGTGTAACATTGCGGGGGTCGGTAACATCCCACAATTCCTGAACCCCACCTGCATTGGAAAGGGTAAATTCAGTAATCCGGTTTTGTCCAATGGATTTCATGTCGCGGAAAGACAATTGCCCGCCACCAAATCTCAGGTAACATTGGGCATTAAGGGCTAAAAAGTCAAACCAGCCTATATCTGTACTACTTGCAGGGTTAAACTTAACCTGCAAATCTAACTGTTCTGAAGATGGTTCAAATGAGGTTGAGGTGATTACTTCTTCAGCATAGCCATTTTTAACGTTGGTGAGTTTGGGTACTATAATGGTTCCTATTGTTTGGCTGCCCAACAACACATTGAAGGAGATTTGCGATGTTATGGAGCGGCCGGCTGCGCCATAACGCACCTGCACTTTTTCTCCGGGTACAAGGTCAGGTAAGGTAATCCGCGGAATATTCAATGTGCGGTTATAATTATCCATTTTTATGTCATACCATTTCCGCCCGCTTTTGATAAGGTTGTTTAACTCTTTTTCATAGATAAACAGGGCCATATATTGATTGGAAAAATAATTGGGCGCATCATGAGGGGCTTCGGCCGTAATTATCCGCCTTCCGTTTTCAGGGCCAATCGTAAGAAAATAGCAGGCTTCATCGGCAAAAAGATGCGTACTGTGATCAATTCTGCTGGCCAATGGGTTTTTCGCCCAGGTGAGGGTTCCCTGTCCATAAAACAAAACATAGTCACCGGGGGCAAAAGTGCCAGGGTTGGCCGTTACCACTTTTAGTGCACTTTCAGTTAAATCATCAAACCCCAGTTCCCTTACCGTAGTATTCAGCATGGCACCGCCATTCCCAAATATCCTGATCTTATCCGGATTTATCCCGGTCATGTTAATCCCAAGGTTTTTTATATCATCGTAGGTAACCTTGTAAATACCGCTTTCACCGATAAATAGTTTATACCAGTCCCCCATGGCCAATACTGAATTGTCGGCATATACATTCGCCTGTTTCAGACCTGGGGGTGCAGGTTTGGTTATGAAGTTTATGGTGAATGCTTCAACTTTCTCAACAACACCACTTTGTGGATTTATACCAAACGGCAGTATTGTGATGAGGGCGATCGGTTTGGCACGTTCGAGCAAAACCTCAAAATCTATCGTTGGTATCGATGGCAAAGAAACCTGTCCAAGGATAAGTTTGTCTTCGTCGTTTAAAGGTACATAAGTAATGTCGCTTAGTTGAAGTTCATTCAGGGCAATACCCGCTGGAAGGGTTGTATTTTGAACATAATAGGGCAGTATTACATCCGGAAGGCCAGGATACTTTGCGCCATCAAAGAACAATGAAGGAAGCGTTGTATCTTCACCCATAAACAAGGTGGTGGGTGCTGTCCAGTTGAGGCTGATTTGCACAGGCTTTTGGGCTTCCACAAATAAGGGAAGTATCAATAATGCGAAGAAGAGTTTATACCAATTCATTTTCATGTATTTCATGATTTAAAAAACTACCTGATGAGCGAAATTTTAACAGATGTAACAGATTCATTGCCTGACATATCCCTCACTTTTAACCTTCCAATATACAAGCCGGAGGCAAGATAAGAACCACTTGCGCTTGTGCCGTTCCAGTCAAATGCCAACGAACGGTATCCACCGGCAAAAATAGTACGATTCAGCATAGCTACACGTATTCCGGCAAGGTTATAGATGCCAAGTTCCAGTTGAAGGTCTTCACCAGCCTTGTTGTGCCCAAAAATGAAGTGTGCATTTTCACTGAAAGGATTGGGATAGACTTCAAAATTACCCAACTCCAGCCCACCCGAAGATGAAACAACAAATTCGATGGTGGCATCTGAGGAATTATTGTTGGTATCCCACAATTTCAAGGTCAATGCGTGATGGCCTGGCTCAATTCCCTTCATGGGAAAGCTAACCCGGCCACTCTTATAAGTATTCAGGTCGGCCTGATAAAAATCATTCAGCACAAAAGGTGCATCCGTTTTCCCATCCAATATAGCTACAATGTCATGCCCAATGCTGCTGCCAATCGTATTTATTCCACTTTTATCTTTAATAAAGGCAAGCAATACCGGATTTTCATCCGTAAAGCCCCCTGTAACAAAAAGCGAGTCGTTCATAAACAACCGGATATCAGGACCATTATTATCGGCAAGCATATTGTCACTAATTCCGCCCACAACAAACCGGTCGAAATGTCCCGCAGCATCGCGGACACCATCCGTAGCATAATAGCTGATTTTGCCACCGCCAAACTGGTAGGCAATATCGCGGGGAACAATAAAGGTGATGGTAAAATATCCATTTTCAACCAAGGCATTCCCTTTATAAATAATATTCCTACGTACACTGAAAATCATCCTTGATGCCCCATCGGAACCAAGGGTTTCTATCAGATTTGACTTATCGAAAATGGTGGGTGTAATAACACCGGTAAAATCAGTGAGTGGCATTCCGTTTTCATCACCCACAAATCCCGATATGGTAACTTCGTCCATAGCCTTCAGGGTGTCGGAAACAGTACTTATTTCATTTCCATTTATTGAAGTGGTATAAACCTTGAATTCAGGGTAGGCCATTTTAAGTGCAGGATCGCCCAGCAAAACGAACTTCTTCCCATTGTTATCAGTTCCTGACAACTGCTTTGAAATCCGGATCAAATCGCCCAGATAAGGCATACCTTCCCCGGTAGGTTTGAGGGCAAGATTGTAAAAATTTTGCGCCAGGGTAAAGTTTGGCGGCCCATAAGTAGGTCGGGCTGTAGTAAAAAGGGCAATACCGCCACCTTTGGGATTTAGAAATACCAATTCCCCGCCCGATATCCTCAGCGGATCATCATACCTGCTAAACTCACAGGTTGCTGTCATAAAAACCGGCAAACGGTCATAATTTGTCCAGCTATTTATGTCATTGATTTTAAGCACTTCTTCGTGTGCCCATCCGGTTTCGCCACCATGACCAGTATAATTTACTACCAGAGCACCTTTTCCCATACGCTGGTTTATGGCCAGGGTTGCATCCGGCACCCTTTGCCCACCAGGCGTGGAAATCTGGGGATAAGCATCCAGGAATATTTTTTCGACATTATAGTTTTTGTAGGTAGTATCAATCATGGTAGCCAACTGATTGGCCTGCCGCATGTGTTCGTTGCTGTCACCATCATCGGCAACAAAGGCAATCACATTGCGCCAGTCGCCATGTACCTTGTTTGAAACAGTAACATAATGAATGATTTTATCCACGGCATTTTTTGCTTCCTGAGGTGTTTGAACCACCAGCCTGCCGATACCAATGTCAACTACATCCTGCGATTGCCCGCCTTCACCTTCATTAAAGCAACCAAAAAAATCATCCGTTGCAATAGAATTAACCGGATGCATGGATTCTACAGACTGCCAGGTGGGTACAAAATTGGTGTTTTTGTCAAGAATATTTTTATAATCGTAAGAAGCATCACCAAAGAGCAATAAAAAGCGGGGCTTATTCCATGACTCCCCTTTGTTCCATAACATGGCCATGAAGTCACGAATGGCGCTAATATCCTGCGCCCCTGATGAAAATTCATTGTAAATGGTTTGCGGGTTGACCACCAAAACACTCATATTGTCATGCGAAGCATGGAATTCGGCCAATCGGTTTGCCTGTTCGGTAAAATCGGGATGAGCAACAATTACCATACTATGTGGGGATGCTCCATGAAGGTTTTGATTGGCCACCTTTTCGATAAAAACAGGCTTGAGATAAGAGGCATTGTCGGCAACCACATATTCCCGCGTAACATCGGCCAAAGCCTTAAACTGAAAACCGCTTCCGGATGTTGAAGTTACGATATATCCAGGTTGCAAAGGATCAGTAACATCCCACAACTGAGTAAGTGCTCCACTACCAATCATATTATATGCTACAACGCCAGAAACACCGGTTTTTCTGAAATGCATCATCCCGCCATTAAAACGAAGTTGCGCCTTTGCATTAACCTCTATAAAATTGAGCCAGCCCAATGAGCCACTCACTGATTTATTGTACTTAAGGCTGATTTTTTCAAGGCTGGAAGAAAGCTGCGGCGCATAGGTTTCCGTTGACATCCTTGCAAAATCAGTGTTGGCTTCCATAATAATTGGCGAAACAAAATTCGTAAACGAGTTGTCTCCCGCCTTTAAGGTGAAGCTACTTGACGCAGTCGATCTTGCGGCAACACTTAACCTAATATATGCCTGTGAGGATGCAACAGGCGTAAACCCCGGAAGGGTATAGCTACGCTCCGAAATCACATCAAAAACATCCCCAAACCACTCTTTGCCCGACAGTACCAAATTAGACTCATCCGGTTCATAGGCATAATACCAGTCAAAATCAGTGGCCTCAACAGACGGTGCAGTTTGTGGCTGAGGAAATTCAACCATCCGGCTCCCGTTACCGGCACGGATACCAATGTAATAGTAGGAATAATCAGAATATAAGTGCTTCGTGTGGTTAAAAATACCCGAAGTGGCATTGAATTTCCATTTGGTTGACCCCTGGGCATAGAAAAGCAGGTAATCACCCGGGCCAAAATTACCATCACCGCCATCAAACAACATCACCGGAACCTCAGGTAAATCATCATAACGCGGAGTCCCAACCCTTTCAGGCAACATGCCACCACCATAACCATGTACCCGAATGGTCGCTGAATTCAGGCCGTTTACCGAAATGCCCATCGCCATAAGATCATTGTACGATAACTGATAAATACCATTTTCACCGACTGAAACACGGTACCAATCGCCCGATTCAAGTACAGAAAGCGCGGCGTAAGCTTCACTCCTTTTAAAATTTGCATTTATGGAGGAAGGCATCTCAATGGTTTTCAACGCAAAGGAAAGTAGCTTCTCAATTTCACCGGTAACCGGATTTTTACGCAATGGGATAAAACTAACCTGATGCGTATTTTCATCATTAATGCCAGTATAAAACGTTTGTATAGAAATGGAATCAACAAGTACATCCGCATCCGCGAAAGCCAATGCTGCTTTTTCAAGACTATCAAGGGGGGCAAAAACTTCATCTGTAAGCACTGCTATGGAAGCCGATTGGCTAAGGGCCAGGTTAAGCACCATAACTGGCAGACCATTCACTTCGTCATTATAGCCGTCCTGGCAATTCAACCATGAACGGGTTCCCTGCTCCGCAACATAAGGCTTCCCCCATCTTACTTTATGCTGTGCACTAAGGCTGTTGGAGAAAAAAATGGAGGATATCAGAAGTATATAGAAGTAAAAAAGTCTGTTTTCTGGCATTTTTAGATTGTTAGAAAATTCAGTAAAATGAACAAAACGATTACAAAACCCACTTAAGGACGATTAAAAATTAACACATCTATGCCAATAATTGTTTCATTTCATATATCTTTGCACACATTCTGCCTGATTCACCGAAATTAAGTATAATAACGAGATTAAAAGTCCGTTATTGTAATTGAAACGGAGGATTTTTTCTTTTTTTCGCCTGTTCTGTTCGTGAGCCGGTATTTTTTGTAATATTGGCTGATAAAACCAAATAACATGAGAATAAAGTTAAGCTTGTTTTTGTTGCTTGTGCTGGCAGTAAGTGCTGCCTCATTTGCGCAGGATGCTGCTTTTTCCCAGTATTATGGTAATCCAAGCTATCTTAATCCGGCTCTTGCAGGCAGTAAAATAATGCCCAGGTTAACCCTCAATTACAGGAACCAATGGCCGGCAATACCTTCTACTTTTGTTACTTATTCTGCAACCTACGATCAGTTTTTCGATGAGATTTCGGGCGGTGTAGGTTTAATTGTGATGAACGACAATCAGGGCGATGGCACCATTACAAGTACTTCAATTGGTGCTCTTTATTCATTCCGGTTGAACATTAACCGTGAAATGACCTTGAATGCAGGCTTTCAAACCACCTATATCCAGAACAAACTGAATTGGGATAAATTTATATTTGGCGATCAGTTGCAATGGGGAAATCTCGAAAACCTCCCTCCTACCGCTGAAAGTCGTCCTGACCGAATGAGTTTTGGGATGATTGATTTTTCAACAGGACTGCTGCTTGGCTATAAGCAAAGTATGTATTTTGGATTGGCAGCCCATCACCTCAACCAGCCCAACAATTCATTTACCAGCATCAGCGACAGCCAACTCGACATGAAAATTACCGCCCACGCGGGAGCACTCATTGATTTAAGGCAAGGCCTGGAAGGTGGTGACATAGAAGATATGAGCATTTCACCAAATATTCTCTACCAGCAACAGGGAAAATTTCATCAGCTTAACATTGGCGTTTCATTCAACATTTTTCCCATGGTTATTGGGGCATGGTTCAGGAATAACTTCGAAAGCTCAGATGCTATTATCGGACTTATTGGCTTCCAACATGAAAAAATGAAGGTCGGATACAGTTACGATTACACAATTTCATCATTAACCAATAGTGTGACCCATGGGGCACACGAAATTTCCTTTGCCTGGTTATTCGACCGCAGGCAAAAAACTTTTAAGCACAGGGCAATAAAAAGCCCCATGTTTTAGTTAACAATTAGTAAAACAACAAATACCAGATACCAGAAATGATCAGTTACAGAAACTTCACTCTGAAGATCTCTTTCTTTGCAGCAATAGCTCTGATCGCGAGTTCATGCGCCAAAGATTCATCAAGGACCACCGGTTGGGAATACAACAATTCAAAAAACGGTGGCTTTGAAGTAAATACCAAATATCAGGAGCAACCCACCGGTCCGGGACTGGTGCTGATTGAAGGCGGTACATTTACGATGGGAAGGGTGTCCGACAATCCGATGCACGACTGGGACAATATCCCCCGCCGGGTAACGGTACCTTCTTTTTACATAGATGAAACCGAAGTTGCCAACGTTGACTATGTTGAGTACCTTTATTGGCTCAGCCGGGTTTTTGGCACCGATTATCCTGAAGTTTACAGAAAAGCCTTGCCCGACACCTTAGTTTGGCGTGAAAAACTGGCTTACAACGAACCTTTGGTGGAAACCTACTTTCGCCATCCGGCATACCGCAACTATCCGGTTGTTGGAGTGAACTGGGTTCAGGCCAATGAATATTGCCTCTGGAGGACCGACCGTGTAAATGAAATGTTGCTCATCAGGGAAGGTGTCCTCGATTTCGACCCTGATCAACGCAACGAAAACAATTACAATACCGAAGCCTATCTTGCAGGACAATACGAAGGGTTGGTAAACAAACCACTGAAAGACCTTAATCCAAGTGGAACCGGTGAACGCCGTGCCCGCCTTGAGGATGGAATCATGGTACCAAAATACAGGCTACCAACCGAAGCCGAATGGGAATTTGCCGCGCTCGGACTTGTAGGCAATACCCTTTATGAGCGCGTGGTAGAACGCCGCGTTTATCCATGGAACGGAACCATTGTCCGCTCGGATCAGAAAAAATATTATGGGCAGTTCCTCGCCAACTTCAAACGTGGTCGTGGAGACTACATGGGTGTGGCCGGAAGTCTGAACGATGGCGCCGACCTGCCGGCAGAAGTTGCCTCCTACTGGCCAAACGATTATGGCCTCTATAACATGGCGGGTAACGTTGCCGAATGGGTACTCGATGTGTATCGCCCTTTAACTTTTGAAGATGCTTCCGATTATGCACCTTTCCGTGGAAATACTTTCACCACAAAGCTTACTGACGAAGAAGGATATCTTGCCCCAAAAGATTCCCTTGGCAGAATCCGCTACAGAAATGTTACCACAGAAGAAAGCAAGGACAGGCCCAACTATCGCAGTGCCAACCAGATCAATTATCTTGATGGTGATTATCAATCAACCATCAACCCCGACTGGACCACAACCCCTGCCGATACGGTGAATACGACCAATATGATGTATGAGTTCGGCAAAACCTCTTTGATCTCTGACAAATCTCGGGTTTACAAAGGTGGATCATGGAAAGATCCAGCATTTTACCTCAGCCCGGCAGCCAGGCGTTATCTGGATGAAAACCAGGCGACCAACTACATTGGCTTCCGCTGTGCTATGGGTAAAGTTGGCGGTGCTTACGGAAGGTAAGATTAAATTTGATTAATTGAAAGTCCATTTACCCGGTGTAAATGGACTTTTTTTTATCCATCAGGTTTTTCTTACTGATTTATTGATAATTTAGATGATTATAAACACTTATCAACTACAATGAATTATACTTCTGCTGAAGAAATCTACACTATTTTCAGAAAGCATCCTTACATCAGCACCGACTCAAGGCTGGCACAACCAGGAAGCTTGTTTTTCGCCCTTAAGGGAGAGAACTTCGATGGCAATCTCTATACTGCCAAAGCATTGGAAAACGGGGCAGTGTTTGCCGTGATTGACAATCCTGAGTATTACATGGAGGAGCGAACACTTTTAGTGGACAATGTATTGTCCACCCTTCAGGGGATTGCCTCCCTATACCGTAACTCACTTCATATTCCCATCATAGGCATAACCGGCACAAATGGTAAAACCACCACCAAGGAGCTGTTGGCGACAGCCCTGTCGGTGCGGTTCAATACGCTGGCTACGCGGGGAAACCTGAACAATCACATTGGCGTGCCATTGACTCTTTTGTCTATTACCCCCGAAACTGAAATTGCCGTTATCGAAATGGGCGCAAACCATATTGGTGAAATTGAAGCACTTTGCCGGATTGCAAGACCAACCCATGGCCTGATTACCAACATTGGCAAGGCGCACCTTGAAGGTTTTGGAAGTCCGGAAGGCGTAATTACAGCCAAAAAGGAACTGTATCAACATCTTTTGCGCTATGGCGGCACTGGCTTTGTTAACCATGAGAACCTTTTGCTGATGGGCTTATCAGCTCATATGAACAAGGTTCTTTACGGTCAAAATTCCCCGGCTGATTATCAGGGAAATGCTTCATTGGTAAACGGATTGCTGAAAGTTCAGCTACTTCATCCGATAGTTGCAGAAATTCAAACCCAGCTTACAGGTAAGTATAATTTTGAAAATGTGATGGCTGCGCTGTCCGTTGCCGGGCATTTTAAGGTAGATTTGACCGAAGTTGCTAAAGCACTATCTGCCTACGAACCCAGGATGAATCGGTCGCAAATTATAGAATCGAAAAATAATACCATCCTTTTGGATGCCTACAATGCCAATCCTTCAAGCATGGAACTGGCGCTGAAGAATTTTGCTGAACTCGAGAAAGTACCTAAAGCGATCATTCTCGGCGATATGTTTGAGCTTGGGGATGCCGCCCCTGAAGAGCATGAGCAAATTCTGGCAATAGCAATGCATTATGGATTCTCACAAATACTCACCGCGGGACCACATTTTCTGGAAGCAGCGGCAAATCAAATAGGAATTCACGCTTTTGAGGATGTTCCTTCATTGAAAGCATTTTTAGTTAAACATCCCCTTCATCAGCACATTGTCCTTGTAAAGGGGTCAAGGGGGATGAAGCTTGAAACCCTTACCGATGCGCTCTGAGAAAAGTGAAAATTTACAAGCCATTGGCCTTATGTCAGGAACATCGTTGGATGGGCTTGACATAGCACAATGCAATTTCCATTTTTCGGAGGATGGAATTACTTATAAGATTGAATATTGCGAAACCAGCGTTTATCCTGAAGAGATTGCCCGAAAATTGAGGGATGCTGAACATTCGGACGCACTGAACTTTTGCAGGATTGATGCCGCCTATGGCAAATGGATTGGAGCGACTTGTCGGGCATTTATGGATAAATATAGTTCCAAACCACTGCTAATTTCCAGCCACGGTCACACCATTTTTCACAATCCAAAGGAAGGTTTTACCACGCAAATTGGAAACGGAGCGCAAATTGCAGCGGCTACCAAAGTGAGAACGGTTTGCGATTTCCGCTCATTGGATGTTGCGCTGGGTGGACAAGGTGCACCGCTTGTTCCCATTGGCGATCGCTTGCTTTTTGGACAGTACGATGCCTGCGTGAACATCGGAGGATTTTCAAATATTTCAATGGAGCAGGAACAAAAACGAATTGCCTGGGATATTTGCCCTGCGAATTACCTGCTCAATCATTATGCGGCAAAGCTGGGCCTGAAATACGACGAATCAGGAAATATTTCCCGCAAAGGCACTACCATCGCCGAACTTTTGAAAAAATTGAATCAATTGGATTATTATGCTGCCCTTCCTCCCAAATCTTTGGGTAGGGAATGGGTAGAAGCAGTTGTTTTTCCGTTACTAACTGAATACGAACCTGATTTCCATGGAATACTAAATACCCTAACCATTCATATTGCCACAATGATTGGACGGGCATTGCCAAAAAAAACATCGGCTACTACATTGTTTACCGGCGGTGGCGCACACAACGTCTTCCTGATGGAACAAATTGCTGCAAATGCTGCCTCAAAACAGTTTATTCCTGACAAGCAGACCATTGATTTCAAAGAAGCGTTGATTTTTGCATTACTCGGTGTTCTTCGTTACAAAAACACACCCAACTGCCTTCGTGATGTAACTGGTGCTTCTGCAAATAATATTGGTGGAGCAGTTTATGAGATATGATACTCTCTTTGAAATAAAACTGGCAAAATTAAAGGATGGGTTGCAAAATCCCACTGAAGATTAGGCATAAATTCGCTGAGAAAAATTACCTTTGTTAAAACCTGTAAAAACACTCCTTATATTATAAATTACCTGAGAAAGGAAGTGAATGCTCTTTCCTGAAAAATTGCCGTACCGGATAAGTATCGTTCATCCTGACAGGTAAAAAACTAAAAGGGAAATTTATCAAAATAAACTGATCATGAAAATGCATTGTGTATCCTTAAGTTTTGTTTATTCCTTTCTAATTTTGCTTTCTGGGACAGGGGTCAATGCCCAGACTTCTACTGACACAATCCTTAGTTTACCCATCGTGGTAATCACCGACAGCACCATTCATCGCCTGGTGCCCCGGTCCACAGTTGAAATTGAAATAATCCGGCGAAACCCTTCTGCTGATCTTGGCGAGATTTTGCGCATTGAGCCCAATGTGAGTGGCATTCGCCGGGGCGGGTTTGCCGTTGACCCTGTAGTAAGGGGTTTCAGGTATTCGCAACTGAATGTGCACCTTGATGATGGTATCCATATTGAGGGCGGCTGCCCGAACCGAATGGATCCGGTGATGTCGCACATTGACAATGAGGACATTGAACGGGTGGAAATCATTCGCGGTCCCTACCTGATGCAGTACGGACCTACCCAAGGTGCCAGCATCCGGCTGATTACCCGGAAAGAGAATCCTTTCATCAATAAAAAACTGCAACTGCTTTCTTCAACCGGATATGATGCCAACCGCGATGGTTTGCGCCAGCATTTGTCGGCATCCAGTTCAACCGACAAGCTGTATATGAAGATTGCCGGAGGAATTAAAAATTATGGGAACTATACCGATGGGAATGGCACTGAATGGAAATCCTCCTTTCATAAAAAAGACATTTCGGCTGACCTTGGATACCGACCTTCAGCAAACAGCACGCTTTTTATTGCATACAAAGGAAGTTTTGGGCGTGATGTATTGTTTCCTGCCCTACCTATGGACGAGATCGCAGACAATACACATATTTTCAATGCCAGTTACACCCATCGAAATCCGGTTATACCCGAAAATCAACTTAAAATTTCAGCCTATCATACCAGGGTTTATCATGAAATGGACAACCGTTTTCGTTCGCAATTTAGCCAGATAACCCCACCATATGCAGGATTGATGCAGGCTGTGGCTAAAGTAAATACCAGTACCAGTGGTTTACGGGTAATTTTAGACCAAAAGCAGGGTATATACCTGCTTCAGGGAGGATTTGACACAGAATATACGACAAAAGATGGCACCCGTCACACCAAAATGATCATGCAAATGGATGGGCAGGAGTTCACTTCCCAAAAGTATTTTAACCTGTGGAAAGAAGCCTGGATCCACAATACCGGACTTTTTGCCAGCATTTCATCACCCTTAAGAGAAATCACCTGGCGCGCCACCGCACGTTTAGATTTGAACCTCAGCGATTCAAAAGATACTTTAGTAATCATTAAGGAAAGTATTCCCTGGTTTAAAGTGTCGCCTGTAACGCAGGTAAATCTGAGCATATCGGGAAGTGCCGCCTGGCAAATCAACAATCAAATGAGCCTTACCCTGGGCATGGCACGCGGGATAAGATCGCCCGATATGCAGGAACGTTACATAAAATTCTTAGCCACAGGATATGACCGTTATGATTATTTGGGAAACCCTAACCTGAAACCTGAAATTAACTATCAGGTGGATTTAATGCTGGATTACCGAAGCCATGATTTCAGGCTTTTTACCAACCTTTTCCGATCGGATATTCACAATTTCATCACGGGAATACTTGTACCTCCGGCAATCTTAAGGCCTGTAAGTATGGGTGCACCCGGCGTAAAACAGTTCAACAACATTCAAAGGGCGATAATGTATGGGTTTGAAGCCGGCATTTCTGCTCAGCCTGTTGAGAAACTCTTGGTTTCCCTTTCCTCAGGATATACTTATGCTTATTTTCCTGAAATTGAGAAAATTATTCTGGAGGGAAACCAGGCCATCGGTTCTGTAATCCTTAAAAATGACCCCATACCAGAAATCCCGGCATTGGAAGCTTTCTTCAGGGCAAGTTATGAACTGTGGGATAGTCGCTTTAAGCCTTCGCTTGAAATCAGGGCAGTAGCAGATCAAAAGCATGTTTCGGGCGCTTCCTACGAAGAATCTACGCCTGGTTATGTTCTAATGAACCTTGCAATTGGTTATCAGGCATGCAAATATGCCAATCTTAACCTTGGTGTAAACAACTTGTTTAATAAGGCATACTACGATCATTTGAACCGAAAAATGATCGGGGCTCAAACCAAATATTATGAGCCCGGTCGCACTTTTTTTGCCAGTTTAATCATCAAAATTTAAGCATACAATGAGAATAAACTCCATTGTCCATCTCTTGACCAAACTGATATTTGCGGCCTTCATCCTGGGTTTCGTCACTGCATGTCAGGATGATCCACCCGATCCGGTGAAGCAGGGTCTAAAAATCACCTTCAGCCATAAAGTGGACGGGAATGAGTTGGTTGTTAACAATATGATTTACACCAACGCGGCCGGGAACCCTTACGAAGTAACTGAAATCATGTACTTTGTTTCAGATGTTAAGTTGCACCACCACGATGGAAGGATAGTAAATCTGGCCGACTGGGACGACATCCATTATGTTGACACCAACATTCCAACCACTTTCGACTGGCTTGTTTCCAATGATGTACCTTCGGGAACCTACGACAGCCTGACCTTTACGTTTGGCATTTCAAGTACAAAAAACCAGTCCTTTATGTTTGTAAATCCTCCGGAGGTCAATATGTCATGGCCCGGTGTGCTGGGCGGCGGTTATCATTACCTGATGCTCAACGGCTGGTGGAAAGATACAGTGAATATCCGCCGGCCATTTAACTTTCATTTTGGCATTGGCCAGATATATGAAAACAACAGCGGACAGGTAAGCGACATTACTGGGTTTATAGACAATTCATTCACCGTAACACCTGCCGGAAACGCTTTTGAGTTGAAAGAGGGACAAATTACCCAACTCAAACTGGTAATGAATGTTGAAAGCTGGTTTGAAACACCCATTGTTTATGACCACAATCAGTGGGGTGGCGCCATAATGCAAATACAGGAAGCTATGCACATTGGCTGCCTGAATGGGCACGATGTATTTTCACTGGAATAGTATTTTTGTATCAAAATAAAAACCCGCATCCCATTCATTGGGATGCGGGTTTTGTTCGTACATGCCATAAGGCAAATGTTAGCTTTGCATTAGTTGTTGTAGTATGGGCAGTTTCCCATGCCCCTTCCCTGTCTGTTTCCTCGCTGTCCGCGGTTTCCATTGCCCATACCATTGCCAAATCCATTTCCACGACCTTGACGGTAATTGGCATCAAACCAAACTTTCTGTTCATCTGTAAGTAAAGCCTTAACTTCCCTACGATGGGCCTCACGAGCCTTCATCTGATTGCCACGGAGGGTAGATATCTCATCAATACTTTTATCAATGGCCTTCGTATCCTGGGTTTCAGCAAGACGAAGTGTATTGAGGTGTGCCTGCTTTTCTCCGATTTCAGCACGCACAAGGTCAGCTTTGCGGAACTGATCGGCACGCAGCTTTAAAATCTTAGTTTGTTGATCCTCGGTCAGGCCGGGAATATTTGCCGTACAATCGCCACGGCCATAGCCCTGACCGGCACCGGGTCCAAAACCTTGTCCGTTTCCACGGCCATTTCCTCTGCCCGGAAACTGGGCGACAGCATCAAAAGAGAGTAAAGCAACCAATGTAAAAGCTGCAGTTAGTGTAGTCAAGTTAATCCTGAAATTTTTCATGATTTTAGTGTATTTAAGGTGAACAATTAAATTAATTTCCATTGTTGGGTTGAGCGTTACGCCTTCCCCAGCGGTGACGGTTTCCTTTGCCTTCGGATTGTGCCCCATCACCTCGTGAAAGCATTTCCTGATAGAAGTACTTTAGTTTTTCATTTTGCTCGGGAGTCGCTATATGCTTGATGTCAAGCAAATGGTGCATAGTTTCTAATTTCATGCGGGCATGAAGATGGCCAATTTCGTCGCAAAGCCCCTGTAGTGTCAATGTATCTGGCTCACTTTTCATGACCTCATTGGCTAGTTCTGCGTTTAAATTCCGAAGTTCCTCCATTACTGGTGCTACATCACTTCTGAAATTCCGCCACGAAGTTCCCATAAGCTGGCGTTGTTCCTGATCAAAGCCAATTTCGCTCATCATAAAAGAACGGCCAACCGAGTCAGGCAATGACTTATCAGCAGGATTTTCAATGATTGCTTCTTCATGGAACCGCTTCACCTGATTCAACTTGTATAACACTGTACCCAAAGCAACCAGGTTTACCAGAGTTACCACGATAATAAACAGGATGAGTATTCGTTTTTGCTTCGTAGAGATCATGGCTGAACAGGGTTTTCGTTATCAGTCAGATAGCTTTCGAGAAGACTTTCTGAAACATCTTTAAGGTTAAGGTCTTCAGCAACCGCATCAAGCATCAACTGCCGTGAAGCCACGGTTGTTGGAGGGGCAGGTTGAATATTCATGGTCAACCGGCCACCAATCCATATTCCCATGATGATTGCGGCGGCAGCACTCAGTATAGCAGGACTCAACTGCAATATTTTTCCGGCTTTGCTGCTTTTTGCTCTTTGCGATGATGGAGTATTTTCCATTCGTGAGAGCAATTTATCGTAAAATAAGGGATCTGGCTGAACGCTACGGCTTTCCTTCAATTGCTGCATTTCAGCCAAATGACGATCGAGCATCGCGCTGCATGATTTGCATTGCGACAGATGCTTCTGAAGCAAGGGATCATGATTTGCATCCTTCGCAGAAAGAGACAAATCAAAAATCATCAGTTCACATTGTTCGCAATTCATGGGTCGTTGTTTTTAAGTTTGACACAATTGTTTTCATTTTCTTGTGCAATATTTTTCATTGATAGTAATTTTTTAACTTTTTGCGCAGGTTTAGTTTCGCTCGGTGAAGGAGTGATTCAACGGCCGACAGGCTCAACTCCATAATTTCAGCCACCTCGGCATAGGGTAATTCCTCAATTTTATTCAGCGAAAAAGCTATCCGCTGGTTTTCGGGTAAAGAGGCAATTGCCTTCTCAAGCAGGCTGCGCTGTTCTGATGTTTCCATGGAATCCGGCTCAACCCTGGGCTCAAAAGATTTGGTTTCATACTGCGATGTAATACCAAACATGGCATCAATCTCCTTCCAAAAACTACGCTTACGATTGTTGCGCATAAAGTTTAGTGAACGGTTAACCGCGATCCGGTAAAGCCAGGTACTAATTTTGGCATCTCCACGGAATTTCTCGGCATTGTTAAAAACTTCAATAAAAATATCCTGACTGAGGTCTTCAGCATCATGCGCGCTGTGAAGGAATCCTTTACAGACATTATAAACAAGGAGCTGGTATTGATTTACCAGTTCGTTCCATGCAACGGGATCTTTATCCTTTAGACCTTGTATAAGCTCAGCTTCTGTCATTGATAAGCATCGGTTTCATGCAGTCTGCATTTTCATTCTTTAGACATAAGACATCATTCCTGGTAAAAACTTGCGCTTTCATGCAAAATTCTTCCGGCCAAATGTTTAGGCAAGATACAAAAGAAAAATGTCACCGGAATGAAATAATCGTTTTTTATGATTGAATTTCAACTAATTTTGCATTACAAAAACACGTCAAAAATGTTGAGCAAATCCTTTATGGATAGGTTGAGAATGCTTGTGCATTTCATTTTTCTTTTTGCCACGTTGAATTTAGCAACCCGGGCAGCCCAACCTGTATTACCCGGAAATTCTATTTTGGGACAACAAGCTGCCATAGAGCTCAAATCGATTGCCTTACTTCCCTTCTCCACCGATACACAGGATGTAAGGACTTCCCCACTCATTACTCTTCTGGACAAAGCAAATATATTAGTCTCGCTTTCATTTGCCACTGATCCTAGAATCATTTTAAGCCCGCAATATTATCGTTTTAAACCGATCTATCATTCGGCCTTACTTTCATCAATATTGCATAAGGTCTGCATACTTCGCTTATAGAATTTAAAGTTAAAACAGGATTGGCTTACTGACCCGGAAATTCTTGAATTTCCCAGGTATCCGGTAACGTCTAAAATCAATTTTTCAAACTATAAATTTTATAAAAAATGCAAACTCAACAAACAGAAAAATCCGGCATGTCCGGTTTCAAACCTTTTATTATCATATTTGCCGTTCTAGTGGTAGTATCATTTCTCTTGAAGATGATGATGTCGTGGCTAATGTAGAACACTGAAAACATGACAATTGGACAAGGGATGCGAAAAACCAAACACGCATCCCTTGTCTGTTTTACTTACAGATATAATAAAATGCGCGTTTATAAGTTTAATTAACAATGTCATGTTAATAGATTATGATCTTTTAAAGGCGTTGTACTTTTAAATTGTTCTACTTTTACCTTGCTAAAAAACACATTCAATGAATTCCGGACTTCTCCTGCAAATCGGCCAACCTGCCCAGGTACTGGCAGACACTCTGAACAGTACAGCTATTCAAACAATGGCACCCACGGGCGAAATAAAACTTTCCATCTGGGAACTTTCGCTAAAAGGCGGCTGGATTATGATCCCACTAGCTATAATGTCGGTCATTGCCATCTACATTTTTATTGAAAGGTATATTGTAATCAACCGCGCTGCCAAGGATGAGCCCAATTTCATGAACAATATCAGGGATTTCATTCACAATGGCCGGATTGATTCAGCGCTTTCACTATGCAAAAACAACCGCTCTCCCATTGCACGCATGATTGAGAAAGGCATTAACCGCATTGGTAAACCACTAGGCGACATTAATGCTGCCATCGAAAACGTAGGTAAGCTGGAGGTTTCAAAACTTGAAAAAAATATTGCGGCCTTGGCCACCATTGCAGGCTCCGCACCTATGCTCGGTTTTCTGGGAACTGTCATCGGAATGGTAAAAGCATTTTACGATATGTCGATGGCCGGAAACAACATTGATATTGCCCTTCTATCAGGTGGTATTTATCAGGCCATGATCACTACAGTTGCCGGTCTTATTGTAGGTATTATTGGGTACATTTGTTATAACATCCTGGTGGCCAGGGTCGAAAAAGTGGTATTCATACTCGAAGCCAGAACCACCGAGTTTATTGACCTTCTTCATGAACCCGCTTCCTGACTTTTACAGGAAATTAATTTAAGCCGCTAACGCTATGGCCCTAAAATCCAGGAATAAAATAAATTCGCAATTCAGCACCGCTTCGATGTCGGACCTGGTGTTCCTGTTGCTCATTTTCTTTATGCTGACTTCCACTCTCGTCAGTCCAAATGCCATTAAACTTTTGCTTCCTTCAAGTTCGAGCAAAACCATGGCCAAACAATCACTCACCATATATATTGATGCCAACAACAATTATTTTGTTGAAGAAAATCCGGTAAGTACAGAATTTCTTGTGGAAACCATTGGCGCTAAACTTCAGGGCGAATCTGAGGCATCGGTGGTTTTGCGTGCGGATCAAACAGTGCCTGTACAATACGTCGTAACATTGATTGATGCAGTAAACCAGGTTAATGAGCTTACCAGGTCAAAACACAAGGTTATCCTAGCCACCAAACCCGCGAAATAATGCTACATATTTTTTACTGGCAGGATTTTTGAAGTAGTTGAAATAAAGAACAATCATGCAAATGGATAAAGACAAGCTAAGAGGTATTGCAGGCACAATTGTGTTTCATGCTGTGCTGCTTGTTGTATTGATTTTTATGGCTTTGCGCACCCCTTTGCCCTTACCTGAAGAAGCCGGAGTTGAAGTTAACCTTGGTTATTCTGACGAAGGAATGGGGCAGACTCAACCCGAAGAACCAGCGCCACAAATGGCCGCTGCACCTCCGGCTGCTTCAAAAGAAAGTTCAGAAGATATTGTAACAGAAGAAACCGAAGAAGTTCCCGCCATCAAACCTGTTGCCAAGGAAAAGCCCAAACCGGTAGAAAAGACCGAAACCAAACCAGCCCCAAAACCTCAACCACAACCAGAACCACAACCGGTGGTTAATCCCAATGCCATTTACAAAGGCAAACAAGGCAATGCAACTCAGGGTGGAAATGAGGGAATAACCGGGAAACCGGGTGATCAGGGCAAGCCAACAGGCGATCCCAATGCAAAAGGTTATGATGGGAATGGAGGTTCGGGTGGTGGCGTTTCGTTCGACCTTTCAGGAAGGACTTCCCGTCAAATACCATCACCACCGAAAACTTTCAGCGAAAGAGGCACGGTAGTCGTTAAAATATTTGTAAACAGGGCCGGTGAAGTAACGCGCACCTCCGCTCCTGCAAAAGGAACTACCACCGCCAGTTCAACACTCATCAATCTTGCTGAAAGTGCTGCAAAAAAAGCCCGCTTCAGTCCAAAATCTGATGCCGCTGAAGAGCAACAGGGAACGATTACCTATATTTTTGAACTGAATTAAGCTTATTGGATTATTTTTTTAGTTAATTCAAAAATTAAATTATCCAAAGGTTCTGCTTATTAAAGTAAATCTATTGCTTTTATCTGTTAATCCCTTTCAATATGCGCTACCAGAAGACTATAGACTACATGTTCAGCCAGTTACCTATGTTTCAACGCATTGGAGCTGCGGCATACAAGGCCAATCTCGATAATACCCTGGCGCTGTGTGAACTCACCGGCCATCCACAAAATTACTTTAAGGCGATTCACGTTGCAGGGACCAATGGGAAAGGCTCTGTATCGCATATGATTGCCTCCATTATGCAGGAAAACAACCTCAAAACAGGGCTTTTTACTTCCCCTCACTTAAGCGATTTCAGGGAAAGAATTAAAATTGACGGTAAGATGATTGACAAGGATTTTGTCATAGAATTTGTTGACAAATACAAAGCTGACTTCGAAAAAATCAAGCCTTCTTTTTTTGAAATGACCTTCGCAATGGCCATGTGCTGGTTCAAGGAAAATAAAGTGGATATAGCCATTGTGGAAACAGGTATGGGAGGCAGACTTGATTCCACAAATGTTATAACCCCGCTTCTTTCCATCATCACAAACATCAGCCCCGACCATACCCAATTTCTTGGTAAAACGCTGGAGGCAATCGCCCACGAAAAAGCCGGTATCATCAAACCAGGAATACCGGCGGTTATTGGCGAAACTAACCCGGTAACGGCTCCGGTTTTTATGGAAAAAGCCACCTTAAGCCAATCACCCCTGTTTTTCGCCGATAAAATGGTGAAGGTTATTGCTGAATCAACCCCTCAAGATGAAGCCCGTATGAATGTTACGGCATTGGTACATGGGTTCTCATTAAAATGCAGCAGCCCGTTAACCGGTCATTATCAGCTAAAAAACATTGCTACCGTGGTTGCAGCCATGGAAACCCTTAAAAGTACTTATCCTGATTTTGAAGAAATTTCGTTGCGTGAGGGTATAAATAACAGCATCAAAAACACCGGATTAAAGGGCCGATGGCAAATATTGAACAACAAGCCCCTTACTATCTGCGACATTGCACATAATCCTGATGGCATAACACAAATTGTAAACCAACTGAGCCGGATGAGTTACAATAATCTGCATTTTGTAATTGGGATGGTGAGTGACAAGGATATTAGCGAGATTTTAAAATTGCTTCCCGGTGATGCCACCTATTATTTCTGTAAAGCAGACATTCCCCGTGGATTAGATGCACATGAGTTGAAAGCTTTGGCTGAAACTGAATGCTTGCATGGCGAAGCTTATGATTCTGTTCAACTTGCAAAGGAAGCCGCAGAAAAAGCTGCACTTCAGGACGACATGATTTTTATTGGGGGAAGTGCATTTGTTGTTGCAGAAATAGTTTGAGATTCAACCTCCGGTGATGAGGTGGAGAACCATCACATCATCCCCCTCTTTTATAAGAGTTGAATCATAGTCCCGCAAACGAACCAATTCGCCGTTTACTTTTATCACCAGTAATTTGAAGGAAAACTTCTTTATGGTCAGAAGTTCCCTAATGGTTAGCTGCTCCAGCTCAAAAAATTCATTCCGGTTATTTAAAATAATATTCATCAGATCGTCATTAAGTAATTGGTTTAAAGTCCTTCAACAAGATATCAAGAACTTCATTGGCCTGCAGGTTTGCCACCATTCCGATGCGGGGAGCCAGAACGGGCAAAGCGTCAGATACTTCTGAAACTTCGTCCCCACAAATGACCAGATTGTCAGATCGGCGGGTTCCTATGGCCGATGAATTTCCCCATCCGGCCATACCAACACCAACCACAAGTATCTTTCCAGGCATTTTTGTCAGCACGGTTTCAATAATCATTTGTTTCATTTCGGCTTTATCAAAGGCTTCTACAATAACATCACAGCCAGCATACAGTTCAATGATATCGGAAACACACAGCTTCATATCAAAAGCCTTAACCACAACTTTAGGATTTATGCGATGAATGTTCTCACGAAGCGCATGAACTTTTAACCTTCCGATCTGATCATGAAAATAATACTGTCGATTAAGGTTCTGAGCGGTAACTATATCGAAGTCAGCTATAATCAACCGACCAACCCCAACACGGGCCAGTGCCACGGCACAATTAGAGCCCAATCCACCGCATCCGGCTATACCAACGGTAAACCGGCTCAGATAACTACTTATTTGTTCAGCAACACTCATACCAGTTAAAAGTAAATAGCGATGAATGATTAATGATTAGGTAACAGTTTATTATGCAAAATGATCTTAGAAAAACAAGAACCAAGAAACAAAAGACAATAAACATGAAATCGAACCCTATGCAAACCTACATTAAAAAATGCAAATGAACAATGTACAATCTAAGTTTTCATGGATTAATAAAACACGTTAACTATTAATCCATAAAACATTCATGCCAGAATTAAAAAAGAAGAGTTCTAAATAACTTAAAATTACGCCATGGGCAGTGAAGATCAAGTGTTATGAATACAGCGTCATATCGCTATTTTTCAGACCTTAAGGATATTTTCTCATACAAATTTTAATATCTTTGTGAAGAAATTCACAACTGTCAGAAAAGTCAACAACCACAATCATCTAAAAATATATTTTGCCATGGATATTGCAGCCCTGAAACAAAAACTACACCCACTCAAAACCTATCGCCACGATTGGTGGCCGATTGATAAGGGATACAACAACCGCACCTTATACATCAACGTGGGCGACCTCACCGTACTTGAAAGACCGGTTTCCACCGAAATGAAAGAAAAATTCCAGGGAGGCAAAGGCTTTGGACTCCGTCTGCTTTGGGATGCCACTACGCCAACCACCCGTTGGAATGACCCTGAAAATGAACTCAATATATCGGGAGGCCCGGTATGCGGAATCACACAATATTCGGGTACCGGAAAATCTATTCTGGTAACCATTTCGCCACAAACCGATTCTATTATGGACTCGAATGTGGGTGGTTTCTTTGGCCCATTCCTCAAATTTGCGGGATTTGATGCCCTCGAACTTCAGGGCAAATCAGAGAAAGACCTGATTATATATATTGATGGTCGCAACCATACTATTGAATTCTTTGAAGATCCGGGATTTTCAGCAGACAGCCATTTGCTTGGAGAAGAGCTTACCGAGGTATTTGCTGATAACGAGAAAGATGCCCGAAATATTGGAATTGTTTCAACCGGGGCAGCAGCAGAACATTCATTGATTGGCATGATTAATTTCACCTTCTGGGACATCAAACGCAAAAAAATCAGGCTAAAACAAGCCGGGCGCGGTGGACTAGGAACGGTGATGCGCGATAAAAAAATCAAAGCTATTGTGGCACACATCCCCGGTGTTACCGGCAACCTGAACAATGTAGTTGATATGCCTGCCATTATGGAGCGCGGACAACGCTACAACAAGGAAATCAGGGAACTGGATGACCTTCAGTGCCAGATGCGTAAAAAAGGGACGGCAAACATCGTAAACGTAATGAACGATTATGATTTACTTCCAACCCATAACTTCAAATATGGCAGCCATGTGGATGGTATTAAAATCCACAGCGACATCCTGATGGAGAAATACTTTACCCAGGGTGTGCCAGACGGATGCTGGATAGGTTGCATGATGAGCTGTGCCAAAGGTGTTGACGATTTTGAGCTAAAAACCGGTCCTTACAAAGGCACTAAGGTTATTGTGGATGGACCAGAATATGAAACTGCCGCAGGACTAGGCTCCAACCTTGGAATTTTCGACTACGATGCCATTGTTGAGGGTAACTTTTATTGTGATACCTATGGCATTTGCACCATTACCTGGGGAACCACTGTTGCGTTTATTATGGAATGTTATGAAAATGGCATCCTGAACAAAGAACGGACCGGCGGACTGGAACTTAATTTCGGCAACAAGGATGCTGCCCTCGAATTGATGCACGAGCTTGCACGGGGCGAGGGATTTGGCTTAATCGCCGGGATTGGCGTTCACAAAATGAAAGATTATTTTGTGGAGCACTTTGGCGCTGACCGGGACTTTTTGAACGACATTGGTATGGAGCAAAAAGGCCTGGAGTACTCGCAATATGTTTCGAAAGAATCATTGGCTCAGCAAGGTGGTTACGCGATGACCAACAAGGGCCCCCAACACGATGAGGCCTGGGTTATCTTTATGGATATGGTAAACAATCAGTTACCTACATTTAAAGATAAAGCAGAAGCTCTGCATTATTTTCCCATGTTCCGCACCTGGTTTGGCCTGATGGGTTTTTGCAAACTTCCCTGGAACGATGTCCAACCGAAAGACAATAAATACACCGATGAGCCACACAAAATTCCTGAACACGTTGACAATTATGTTACCATATACAACGCTGTTACGGGCAATCATATTGACAAAGAGGAAATGATCCGACAATCGGAAAGGGTTTACAATTTCCAGCGCATATTCAACATAAGGCGGGGTTATGGTCTCCGAAAAAATGACGCCCAACCTTATCGGGCAGCAGGACCTGTTACCGAAGAAGAATACCTCTCACGGCAGGAGCGCTATGACAAACAACTTATTGACAATCAAGGCGTAGATCCAACCAAAATGACATTGAAAGAAAAAATGGCTGCAACACGCAAGTACCGTGAAAGTCAGTATGAGAAACTTTTGGATGCCGTTTATGCCCGCCGTGGCTGGAACAGTAATGGTGTCCCCAAAATAGAACATCTAAAGGATCTTGGGATGGACTTACCAGAACTGATTGAGGTGATCACACCACTTCAGTAATCTTATCGATCAAAAAAACTCCGTTGCTTTAACGGAGTTTTTTTTTACGTTAATAAATGCTATTTTTTCTCAAGCGCTTCTTTTTTCATTTCCTGAAAAACGGGGTTCTTGCCAATGCCTTCCTGGCTGACATCAGCAGAAAACAAATACGGGGCTCTATTTCCTTCAATAATCATAGGGCCGGAAGGAGTAATTGCAATGTCCCAACCCACAACTTTTACCTGGGGGACCAACTGACTTGCTTTTATTACCAGTCCCATGATCTCATCGAAGAAGGGGATGGGATATCCTTCAAAAGTAATTTTAGAATAGGGGTGCTCAACATAAGTGCGCGCTCGCCCATTGCTAAAATCTGACATAGCGAGACGTTTGAGCACACCTTTTTGAAAATCAATACCCACAAAGGCACCACCCATACTTGTGTTATCCACATAGGAATCACTGAAACCAAGCCTAAGAATGCCTGAGAAAATCCTGCTGACATTGTCTTTATTGGTATAAGACTCAATTCGGAGGCTATTTACACAAAAAGGATTGATTCTGCTGAGTGCTTCGTGTTGTTGCACTTCTTCCTGAAAAATGAATGAAGATGAACGAACCACTTTAAAAATTGCATTCAGTTCTTCCGGATTCTCTTTCAATTTTTGCCACGAAACCTTAAAAATAAATTTTCCTCCACTGCTATCCGATTGTTTCTTAATGAATATACTTTCCGAATACTTTGATTTTGAGCACACTTCTTTAACAAATTCAAGAAAATGCTCCGGGGTATTGATCTGTACCAGGTCATCATCCTTAAAAAACAAAGAATTTGAATTTCGGGCTAATGTATTGGTTACAGGAAAATTATGTTTTTTAAAGAACAGTTCGAATAAATATTTATCGTCAAAAATGTGGTTGTAATCAGGATGGTTTAAACTCAGGCAGTGGTCACGCAACTTATATGTTATTGCATACTCATCAAAATTATTTACACCTTTACGGTATAAAAATTTTGGAAAATATTGCTCGGCTACATTTGGTTTAGTTAATACAAACCGACCATATTCCCACAAAATAAGGGGAACACTTTTACGATAGGGGTCAACAAGAATAATTGAAAAAAAATCCTTAACTTTTGCCGGAAGCGATCTATTTGACATGGGGAGTTTGTTTATATTTATTTTACTGACATGTTTCCTATTTCATAACTAAATGACAGTAAGCAGCGGCAATTATCCCTTCAGTACCCTTCGGCTGGATGGGATGATTGCCTATATAACGTTGATCGGTTTTACTTAGTTTTTTATCTCACTAATTCTTGAACGATGTTAATTCAAATGATTGCTATTTTTAGCCCATAGGCTGATCACTGAGGGAAACGCGGCAGTATTTTCATGCCTGACCTTGACCCCTACTTTCTTCTTTTTTAGCCAACATGTTATTTCTTTTCCAGAGCTTCCTTTTTCATTTCCTGAAAGACCGGACTTTTTCCAATACCTTTTTGCCCAATGTCCGGAGACATCATCCCGGGGAACTCATTTGCTTCAATAAGTAAAGGTCCTTCAGGTGTAATAGCCACATCCCAGCCAATGATTTTTAATTGTGGGACCAACTGACTGGCTTTAATTACCATTGACTTTATTTCATCAAAGTAAGGTATTGGATAATCTTCGAATTTAATTTTCGAATAGGGATGTTCAAGATAAGTACGTGCCCGTCCGTTGGTAAAATCAGAGACCGCTTCACGCCTGAGCACACCTCTTTCAAAATCAATGCCCACGTAAGCGCCACCTTTTGATACGTTATCCAGGTATGCATCACTGAAACCCAGCCTTATAATTCCTGACATTATCCGGCTTACATTATCTTTATTGGTAAATGTTTCTACACGCAAGGTATTGACACAAAAAGGGTTGATCCGGCTAATATCTTCGTGCTGTTGCACTTCTTCCTGGAAAACAAATGAAGAGGCAAGTACAACTTTGAAAATCTCATTTAATTGGTCAGGATTCTTTTTCAGATCAGCATAAGAAACCTTATAAATAAACTTACCGCCTCCACTCCCGGCTTCTTTTTTGATAAATACACTCTCCGATTTGGTGGACTTTGAACAAACTTCTTTAATAAATTCAAGAAAATGCGCGGGGGTATTAATTTGAATAAAATCGTTGCCTATAAAAAACAAGGAATTTTGATTTCGTGCAAAAGTGGTGGTAACTGAAATACCATGCTTCTTAAAAAACAACTCAAACAAATATCTGTTATCCACAAGTGAATGATAATCAGGGTCATTTAATGTCCAGCACAAATCGCGAAGCTTATGCGTCATAGCATAATCGTCAAAATTTGTCACCCCTTTGCGGTATATAAACTTGGAGAAATATTGCTCGGCTACGTCGGGCTTAATAAAAATGAATCTTCCGTACTCCCACAAAATAAGTGGAACACTTTTCCGGTAAGGATCATTAAGAATAATTGTAAAAAAGTCCTTAATTTTTGCAGGTAGGCTTCTCTTCGCCATATTTAAGAATTAACAGGTAATGTAAAAATTAATGGCATCGGTCTTCTTTCATAAAAGGATACCTAAAATCTGTGGGAGGCAACAATGTTTCTTTAATGGTCCTTGGGCTGGTCCAGCGGATCAGGTTAAGGTGGCTGCCGGCCTTATCGTTGGTTCCCGACTGCCGTGAACCACCAAAGGGTTGCTGACCAACCACTGCTCCCGTTGGTTTATCATTAAAGTAAAGGTTTCCGGCTGCATATTTCAAGGCACTACTTGCTTTATCAAGGATCATGCGGTCGTGGGCGAAAATAGCTCCGGTAAGGGCATATGGAGAGGTTTCATCCACAAGTTTCAGGGTTTCATCCCAATCCTTGTCGTCATAAACAAAAATGGTAAGCACTGGGCCAAAAATTTCTTCTTCCATGCTGACAAAGTGCGGATTTGTAGTAAGAATTACGGTTGGCTCCACAAAATAGCCCTTCGTCTTATCACCTTTTCCACCAAAAATCACTTCAGCTTCCGTTGAGTTTTTAGCCTTTTCAATGTAAGCCATGATATTATCGAAAGAAGCCTCATCAATCACCGCATTCATAAAATTACTGAACTCCCGCACATCGCCGACTGTTACCTGTGAAAGCATGTCTCCAACCATCTCACGAATGGATGGCCACAACGATTTAGGAATATAAGCCCTTGAAGCAGCAGAGCACTTTTGTCCCTGGTACTCAAACGCTCCTCTTACAATCGCAGTTGAAACTTCGTCCACCTGTGCCGAGTTGTGCACAAGTATGAAATCCTTTCCACCGGTTTCCCCGACAATTTTGGGATAGGATTTATAATTCCTCAGGTTTTGTGAAACATTCTGCCACAAGCGGTTAAACGTGATGTTTGAACCGGTAAAATGCAAGCCTGCGAAATGCTTATCCGAAAAAATCGCATTGCCCACCACAGAACCCGGGCCGGGGATAAAATTGATTACACCATCGGGCAAGCCAGCCTCTTTAAAAATTTGCATCAACACATAATTTGACAGAATGGAGGTAGAAGCAGGTTTCCAAAGAACCGTATTTCCCATCAAAACCGGCGACATATTGAGGTTTGAGGCAATGGCCGTAAAGTTGAATGGCGTAAGCGAAAAGATGAACCCTTCCATAGGGCGGTATTCAATACGATTGATAAATCCCGGATCGGAGTGGGGCTGATCATTGTAAATATCAGAAATATAGTGCGCGTTAAAGCGAAGGAAATCAACGGTTTCACATGCGGCATCAATTTCAGCCTGATAAGCGCTTTTACTTTGACCCAGCATAGTGGCGGCATTCAATGTAGCCCTGTATTTTTTGGCAATGAGTTCAGCAATCCGTAAGCTTACCGACACTCTTTCCACATAGGAAAATGACTCCCATTCCCGGTGCGCTTTTTGGGATGCTTCAATGGCCATTTTCACCTCTTCAGGACCTGCCTTGTGATAATTACCTAACACATGGCCATGATCGTGAGGCATAACCACCCGTTCGGTGTTACCGGTTCTCACCTCCTTCCCTCCTATTATCAATGGGATGTCCACAACTTCGGACGATAACCTGTCCAATTCCTTTTGCAATACCTTTCTGTCGGCAGAACCGGGGGCATAGCTTTTTACAGGCTCATTTTCAGGATACTCAAAAACAAAAATCGCGTTGTTCATAAACCAGACTAGTTATAAATTTAAATATTTCTACTTTTACCATTCAGTTAACACAGGCCAAAGTTAAATGTTCATGTAGTTTTTATTTCAAAAAACACCTCAAAATTATGGATTATTATCTTATCACCGGCACCTCATCTGGAATTGGAGAAGCCATTGCATTTCAGCTATTAGAACTGGAAAGCAAGGTGTTTTGTATTTCGCGCACCAACAATCAACAACTCATTGATTATAGCCGTGAAAACGACAGATGGCTAAAATATCATATCGCAGATCTGACTGAAACAGAAAAATTACCGGCATTACTTTCCGAAATATTCGCAGCCATTGATTCTACTGACATTTCATCACTTACGCTCATAAACAACGCAGGCGTACTTGAGCCGGTAGGCTTTTCGGGCACTTTGGACAACCTTGAAACTGAAATACACTTCAAAACCAACCTACTGGCTCCTGCCATTATCATCAATACATTTATCGAATTAGCTTCAACTTTCGAGATTCCCAAAACCATTATAAATATTAGCTCTGGTGCAGCCATTAGTCCATATGCAGGATGGAGCAATTATTGTGCTTCAAAAGCTGCGCTGGATATGCTCACCCGCGCCATAGGACTGGAACAGCGGGATCAACCTAATCCGGTGAGGATTTTTTCAATAGCACCGGGAATTGTTGATACTAAAATGCAAGGTACCATTCGGAACAAGAGCATGGAACAATTTCCGCTCAGAGAAAAGTTTGATAAATTACACCAGGAAAACAAGCTCAGTAAACCCGGGAGCGTGGCAAAAAAAATCATTGCGTTGCTTTCCGCTGATTTTCCGGTTACAGGCGAAATTGCTGATTTGAGAAATCTTTGAAACCATGGCTAATATATTTCCCCGACCCGTTTTTTTGATTAAGTTTGCCGAACGAAAGCAAAAGAGAAAGCCCTGAAAAAACGACGAATAATCGTTTATATTATTGATCTCTGCCGGCTTTCATTAGCAAACAAAATTGAACGACAATGAAATCGGGTAAATACGAAAAGTTGAAACTCAATTACAAGATTTGGTTTACCGATGAGGATGGTAAAGGTATTCTTGGTGATGGGAAATGGAAAATACTAAAAGCCATTGATGAAACCGGCTCACTCACTGCGGCCTGTGAGAAACTGGGAATCACCTACCGAAGGACATGGAATGACCTAAAAACCATTGAGAAGCAACTCGGGTTTGCTTTACTCGAAAAATCCAGGGGTGGTGCTGAAGGTGGAAGCACATCTCTTACACCCGAAGGAAAGAAACTAATTCATGCTTTTGATGTTTTTCATGAAAAGATGGATGTTATAATGCAGGATCATTTTGTGGAACTTAAAAAGGCACTGTTAAAAGATGAATAAACGTTTTTTATTATTTCCTTTACTTTTCTGTTCAGTATTGATGCTGTTTTCTGCTTGTTCAGGAAACCAAAACACAACTGACCATGATGAATTAAACGGTGAGCTTGTAATTTTCCACGCGGGTAGCTTGTCGGTTCCTTTTAGAGCATTGGCTGATTCATTCAACAAAATCCATCCCGGGGTAAAAATACTTCCTGAATCTGCCGGAAGCCTTGCCTGTATCCGTAAAATAACTGATCTGAACCGTCCCTGCGACATTCTTGCCTCAGCGGATTACATATTAATTGACAAGCTGATGATCCCTGAACACGCTTCATGGAACCTGATGTTCGCGGGCAACGAAATGGCGCTCGTGTACCAGCATAATTCTAAATTTGCTGATGTTGTGAATGAAAAAAACTGGTATTCCGTACTTCAATATCCTGAAGTAAGGTATGGCCGTTCTGACCCCAATTCAGATCCATGTGGCTATCGTGCCCTATTGACCATGCAACTGACAGAAAAATTCAATCATGAGCCAGGCCTTACTAAAAAATTGATGAGCCGCGACCAAAAGTACATCCGGCCTAAAGAAGTGGATTTACTTGCTTTGCTTGAAACCGGAACCCTCGATTATATCTTTTTGTACAAATCGGTTGCCATCCAACATGGACTGCCATTTTTACAACTTAACGACAGTATAAATTTGTCTGATCCAAACCTTGCTGATTGGTACAACACAGTGGCTGTGGATGTGGCAGGCAACAAACCGGGCGAAACAATTACCCAAACGGGTGAAGCAATGGTTTATGGATTGACTATCCCAAAAAACGCAGAACATCCAGAAATTGCAAAAGCATTTATCCGGTTTATAGTCGGACAGGGTATGCCAACCATAGAAAAACTGGGACAAACCCCAATCAAGCCATCGTATTCTCCAAAGTCATCTGAGAATCCGGGACTTTTCTAATAATTTAGTAATGAAATCAATAAAAAAATCGATAGTATTAACCCATCGATATGAATATATTTTCATATCCAAAAAAATCACAAAATGAACAATGCAGTTTACAATTTTGCGCATCCTAAAAACGAACCGATATTCGGTTACGAACCTGGAAGCACCCATCGCGGAAAGCTTATGCAGGAACTTGAAAGACAAAGCTCCGAGGTAATTGATATTCCGTTAATTATCAACGGGGAAGAGGTATTTACAGAAAAGCGGATACCTGTTATAATGCCCCATGATCATGGGCATATTCTGGCTTACAGCTCCTATGCCGGACCAAAGGAAATTAACATGGCGGCAGAAGCAGCCATTAATGCCAGGCAGGCCTGGATGAACCTATCGTAGATTGACCGCGCCTCCATATTCTTAAAGGCCGCTGACATGATCTCCACAAAGTACAGATATCAGCTCAATGCAGCTACCATGCTTGGCCAGAGCAAGAATGCATTCCAGGCTGAAATTGACTCGGCATGTGAGGTTATCGATTTCTTGCGTTTCAATGCCTATTATGCCAGCGAGATTTACAGCCGCCAGCCCGCCTCGGAGATGGAGAATTTGAATCGCCTGGACTACCGTCCCCTCGAAGGATTTATCCTATCCATCACCCCGTTTAACTTTACGGCCATTGCCTCCAATCTGAATGCTGCGCCTGCCCTTATGGGCAATACACTGGTGTGGAAACCTGCAACCAGTTCATTGCTTTCCAATTACACCATCATGAAAATATTCCTTAAGGCCGGATTGCCCGATGGTGTTATAAATTTTGTTCCATCATCCGGCAAGGATATCTCGGCCAATATTCTGACAAACAAGCATCTGGCCGGAATACACTTCACCGGTTCTACCGGAACGTTCAACCATTTGTGGAGGACCACCGGTGAAAACCTGGCAAATTACATTTCCTATCCCAAAATGGTAGGCGAAACCGGCGGAAAGGATTTCATTATGGTACATCCATCTGCAAATATCGATGAAGTGCGCACTGCCATGATACGTGGCGCTTACGAATACCAGGGCCAGAAATGCTCGGCAGCCTCCAGGACTTATATCCCCGAAAGCATGTGGGCGAAATTAAAACCTCAGCTCATTGAGCAGATTAATGGACTAAAAATGGGTGATGTGCGGGATTTCAATAACTTCGTAAATGCCGTGATTGATGAAGCTTCATTCAATACCATTAAAGGATACATTGACTTTGCAGCCAATTCGTCTGAGGCTGAAGTCATTGCTGGTGGCAAAACTGATTCCAGTAAAGGTTATTTTGTTGAACCAACGCTCATCGAAACCATCAACCCCCATTTTAAAACCATGGAGGAAGAGATATTCGGTCCTGTAATGACCGTGTTTGTTTACAAGGATGATGAATTTGAGAAAACCCTTGAAATATGCGATCAAACTTCTCCCTATGCATTGACCGGTAGTATATTTTCTAAAGACCGATATGCTTTGGAGCTTGCCAGCGACAAATTGCAATACGCCGCCGGAAACCTATACTATAATGATAAACCATCGGGTGCGGTTGTAGGGCAACAGCCATTTGGTGGTGCAAGGGCATCAGGCACCAATGACAAATCGGGCAGCTACATGAACCTGCTAAGGTGGCTGAGTCCAAGGACCATCAAAGAAACCTTCCTGCCTGCAACCGATTACAAATACCCATTTATGAAAGGGAATGGGAAAGAAGCCTAAAGTTTCATGATCCTTTGTATCTAATTGAGCGGTATTATATACATAAACCGCTCAATTTTATTTTTACCCACAATGTTTCACCCAAACAAAAACGGAAATTTTCTGTTACTTGAAAACAAACCAAAAAATTACCCAACCATTGAAAAAGCATATTGAAAATATTTTAGCCGAACTTAACATTCAGGCCAACAACCAGGGAGCAACTACAGGCACTGTCTGGCTTAACACCAAAGGCGACGCGCTCCATTCCTACTCTCCTGCCGATGGGCAATTGATTGCATCAATAAACCAGGCTACCTGGGACGATTATGAAGTAGTTATGGAGAAAGCTACGGCTGCTTTTAAAGATTGGAGAATGGTGCCGGCACCCAAAAGGGGTGAAATTGTCAGGCAAATAGGTAACCGGCTCAGAGAATTAAAGGAACCGCTTGGCTCATTAGTTTCCTACGAAATGGGGAAAGTTTATCAGGAAGGATTGGGTGAAGTACAGGAAATGATTGACATTGCTGACTTTGCTGTAGGCTTGTCCAGGCAATTATACGGCTCAACCATGCACTCAGAACGTGAACGCCACCGCATGTACGATCAGTACCATCCTTTGGGGGTGGTGGGTGTTATTTCTGCCTTCAACTTCCCGGTTGCCGTTTGGGCGTGGAATGCAATGTTAGCCATGGTTTGTGGAGATGTTGTGGTTTGGAAACCCTCTTCAAAAGCTATGCTTAGTGCAATTGCTGTTCACAAAATCATTGAAAAAGTGCTGGTTGACAATAAAGTGCCCGAAGGCGTACTTTCATTGGTAGCTGGAAGTTCCAGGTATATTGGTGATGACTTTCTTGCCGACAAACGCATCCCGCTTATTTCTGTTACTGGTTCCACACGGGTTGGTCGCCATGTGAGTAAAATTGTTGGTGAACGTCTGGGCCGGAGTATTCTTGAACTTGGGGGCAACAATGCCATCATTATTTCTCAATATGGCGATAAAAAAATGGCCCTTATGGCAAGCCTTTTTGGTGCAGTGGCCACTGCCGGGCAGCGCTGTACATCAACCAGACGTTTGCTGATCCATGATTGTATATTCGACAAATTTCGCGACAACCTTATTGATGCTTACAAACAGTTAAAGATCGGGCATCCGCTTGAGCCGAGTACCGTTGTTGGCCCGCTGGTGGATAAAGATGCCGTAAAAAACTTCCTGAACGCCCAGCAACAAGTAGTTGAGCAAGGTGGCCGCATTGTTTATGGCGGGCAAGTGCTTGAAGGTGAGGGATATGAATCTGGTTGTTATGTAGTTCCCTGTATTGCAGAAGTAGAAAATAACTACCATATTGTTCAGGAGGAAACTTTTGCCCCAATTCTTTACCTTATCAAGTATAACACGCTGGATGAAGCCATCGCCTTGCACAACGATGTTCCACAGGGACTGTCATCAGCAATTTTTTCGCGAAATATCCTGGAAACCGAGAAGTTCCTGTCACATGAAGGTTCAGATTGTGGGATTGCCAATGTGAATATTGCCACAAACGGTGCAGAGATAGGAGGTGCATTCGGCGGCGAAAAAGATACCGGCGGCGGGCGCGAATCGGGCTCGGATGCCTGGAAAGCATACATGCGCCGTCAAACCAACACCATCAACTTTTCAACTGATCTACCTCTGGCACAAGGAATAAAGTTTGATGTGTTTGAAAAGGAAAGCTAAATCCTTAAGATGGATTTTTAAACAATTTTTCTTGGCATCCATCAAATATAAGGATGAATAAAAAAAGACAAAGATGTACTTCTATAAGGTATATCTTTGTCTTTTATGTTTAATGGAGTTTGTGAACTTTAATTCAGCAAATATGTTAAACTTCCGTCATCTCAATCCAGCTCTACCTATACTATGCAAAGCCCTTTAAATTATCTAAGAAAATACGTCAATAAAGGGCATACACGAAGCCAAAACATCAAAAAAAATGTTTTGCTTTCGTTTCTCATCAAGGGCGGGAGTATCATTGTAACTTTCCTTTTGGTTCCACTCACCCTAAACTATCTGGGAGCCAGGGATTATGGAATCTGGCTCACAATGAGTTCAGTAATTGCCTGGTTTGGCTTTTTTGACATTGGCTTAGGTAATGGACTGCGAAACCGATTTGCGGAAGCCCTTGCTATTGGCGATAAGGCGCTGGCGAGGGTTTATGTAAGCACCACCTATTATGGACTGGCAGGTATTTTTGGTATTTTGTGGATATTATTTGTGGGAGCCAGTTTTTTCCTGAACTGGAATGTTATCTTCAATATTTCTGCTGACAAAACAGAGAACCTGCAGGTTTTAGTGGTTTATGTATTTACTTTATTTATTCTCAGGTTTATTTTAAGGCTGATCGCTATCATAATCACGGCTGATCAAAAGCCTGCATTAAGCAATACGTTTGACCCATTGTCGAATGTAATATCCCTTATTATCATTTACGTCCTCACATTAACCACCAAAGGTTCATTGATGTACCTGGCCATCGCAGTAACCTTTTCACCGGTTTTTGTGCTTTTTATAGCGACCATCTATTTTTTTAGCAACAGATATAAGGACTACCGGCCATCACTTAAGTACTTCAGACTTGATCAACTCAAGGACCTCACGGGTTTAGGGTTTCAGTTTTTTATTATTCAAATTGCTGTACTGGTAATCTTTTCAACAGACAATATGATTATTACCCAGGTGCTTGGCCCGGCAGAAGTTACACCCTACAATATTGCATTTAAGTATTTAAACTCCATTGCAATGGCCTTCGCCATTATCATGAACCCGCTTTGGTCGGCCTATACACAGGCTTACACGGTGAATGACATACCCTGGATAAAGCAAATTACCAAACAATTGGTAAAAATATGGCTTGGGGTTGCAGCCATTGTTTTAGTAATGATACTTGTTTCGGGATATTTTTACCATTTTTGGATTGGTGATAAAATAAAAATCCCTTTAATCATTACAATATTCATGGGAATCTTTATTCTCATCAGCACCTGGAACAACATTTTTGTCTATTTCATTAATGGTACGGGTAAAATCCGATTTCAACTTTACAGCGCGGTAATCGTTGCACTGGCAAACATCCCGTTGTCAATATTTCTGGCAAAGAACATGAACCTGGGTGCCGCTGGTGTAATTATGGCAACCTGCATCTGTTTGTTTCCGGGCACCTTTTTTGCTCCATATCAATACAAACGAATTCTTAACAATACTGCAACAGGCATATGGAACAAATAATAAAATTTTGTTTATTTTGCTATGTTTCAAATAATTAAGCAACGCCCGTTATGAACCTAAAAGACCATCTTCTTGGAATTCTTAATAGTGGCAATGTGCGAAGTGTTAAAGCAAAGAAAAACATCATTGCTTCATTTGGCATAAAAGGCATCAGCATTATTATTGGTTTTATATTCGTTCCACTTTTAATTGACTATCTGGGGACCTTTGAATATGGCATCTGGATTACCCTTGGTTCCATTGTTGGCTGGATTAATTATTTTGATATCGGACTGGGCAATGGGTTGAGGAATAAATTTGCCGAAGCCCTGGCCAGAGATGAAAAAAAACTGGCACAAATATACGTTAGCACCACTTATGCTGCCCTGAGCATGATTTTTGGCGCTTTTTTTGTAATTTTCCTCACCATCAATCCATTTCTCAACTGGTCAATAATACTTAATGGCCCGGAAGCCATGCGATCGGAACTGAGCACACTGGCAATAATTACCATTGGCTTTTTCCTACTTAGGTTCATTTTTAGGATGATTGCCATTATCATCACCGCTGATCAACGCCCGGCCATAAGCAACTTATTTGACCCTTTCTCAAATATTGTGGCCCTGGTGGTGATCTTGATTCTAATGAAGACCACACCACCTTCGCTTATAAACCTTGGCCTTGTTCTTGGCGGTGCACCTGTGATTGTTTTAATCTTTGCCACAGCCTATTTTTTTAGTAAGGATTACAAGGAATACCGACCTATATTCAACCTGGTGAACATGAAATACTTTAAAGACCTTGCCGGCCTTGGATTCCAATTTTTTATTATTCAGATTACAGTTGTTGTCATCATGTCGACCAACAACCTGATTATTACACAGGTGGTTGGCCCCGAAGCGGTAACATCTTACAGTGTGGCCTATAAATACTTCGGGTTGATTTCCATGCTTTTTGTAATCATCACAAATACTTACTGGTCAGCATTTACCGAAGCATTTGTAAAAAAGGATTTTGAATGGATAAAGCGGGTTATGCGCGGCATGATCAAAATATGGCTAGGAATCATTGTGCTTATTGCCATAATGCTTGCAGTATCCAATCCATTCTACGAACTTTGGGTCGGTGATAAAGTTAAGGTACCTTTCATGCTGTCATTTTTCACTGCTTTGTTCGTGGTTGTCTATATTTGGTACAGCATTTTTATCTATTTTATCAATGGTACAGGCAAGATTAAACTTCAACTATACACCGCGGTTACGGTAGCCATTTTTAATATCCCCCTGTCCATTTTCCTCGCAAAAACAATGGGAATGGGATCTTCCGGAGTTATACTGGGATCCTGTATTTCATATCTTCCCGGGGCTATACTTGGGCCCATACAATACTACAAACTTGTGCATGAAAAGGCGCATGGCATTTGGGGCAGGTAGTTAATATCTGAGAATCAGACTTATCAAGCGAACCAATTTAACAACAAAGTGTTTATAATCCTATAATTTTCCTCAATATGTATAAATACCCGGTTTACCAACCTTCCCTAAAAGGAAATGAACGAAAATATGTAAATGACTGCATTGATACCAACTGGTTGACGTGGCAGGGAAAATATGTAAAGGAGTTTGAGCAGGGCTTTGCCAATTACATTGATGTTGGCTATGCTTCAGCCACCTGTAATGCAACGGTTGCACTACACCTTGCCCTGGTTTCCCTGGGTATTGGCCCCGATGATGAGGTCATTGTGCCTACACTTACTTATGTTGCTTCGGTCAACTCAATTGTTTACTGCAATGCCAGGCCGGTTTTTGTTGACTCCTTGCCAGAGACATGGCAAATTGACCCCGCTGAGGTTCGGCGAAAAATAACCCCGAAAACAAAAGCCATCATGGCCGTTCATATTTATGGCCATCCCTGCGAAATGGATGAATTACAATCCATTGCAAAAGAATACAACCTCTATCTGATTGAGGATGCTGCAGAAGCATTTGGTTCCAAATACAAAGGCAAATATACCGGAACTTTTGGCGATGTTAGCATTTTTAGCTTTTTCGGGAATAAAACGATTACCACTGGCGAAGGGGGCATGATTGTTACCAACAATAAAACCATATACGACAGGGTTGAATTGTATAAAGGCCAGGGGCTTGCCCGGTATCGCGAATACTGGCATGAAGTGGTTGGCTACAATTACCGCATGACCAATGTGGCCGCAGCCTTTGGTTTGGCCCAACTTGAAAGAGCCGATGAGTTGATTGGCAAAAAAATCACCCTTGCCAAATGGTACGACGAAGAACTTAGTGGCTTGCCCCTTGGATTACACCATCCGGTTGGTGATGTGGTACACACCTATTGGATGTATTCCATATTGGCAAAAAACGATGAAGAAAGGCGCGAACTACGAAATATCCTCAAACAAAATGGTATTGAAACCCGGCCTGTTTTTCACCCGGTACATACCATGCCTATGTACGCGGGCAATTTTCAGCCTTTTAAGACTGCCGAAGACCTCGGTTGGAGGGGGATAAACCTGCCAAGCTATCCTGACCTTAGCAAATCGGATGTGGAAGAAATCTGCTCAGTTATCCGCGCATTTTATGAATCAAAAGCCTAAATATGCAATTTGATGTTTATGGCCCTTTAGATCCTGGCTGGAAAGCTACAATTGATGCTATTGGTCCTAAAAATGGAGATATTTACTTTTTGCCCGAATGGTATCTTACCTGGGAAAACTATGAACAATCTGAAGCTAAATGCATTGTAGCCTCTGAGGATGGATACCTGTTTGCTTATCCTTTTTTATTGAAGCCCATTGCAGGATTCGATAGTTCCAAACAATATTATGACATTCAATCGGCTTATGGCTATGGAGGAGTAATAGCAAACCATCAAAACATTCCACAAGGCATTGTTAATAAATTCAATGCCAAAGTAACCGAATGGCTGATGGAAAGTAATGTTATTGCCGAGTTCATCCGGGTACATCCCCTTCTTGACCACTGCCGGCGGGATGCAGTTTACTTCCCGGTACGGACAAATGTTTTTGTTGAACCCACGGAAGACTATAAAATACTTGATGCAAAAACGCGCCAAAAGATTTCGAAAATCAGACGAAACAATGAATTGAGTATTGTTATTGATGAGCAACTCAACAGTATGGATGTGTTTGAGGATCTTTACAATCAGAATGCTGCCAGAATTGGCATGTCAGGCTACTACTTTTTCCCCGCTGAATATTATAAACTCATTCAAAACCACCTTAAAGATTACGGGCAAATTATGAATATTGTTTATAATGGAATAGTAATTAATAGTTTACTTTATTTCTATTATGGCAATAAAGCCACCTTACACCTTGCAGGTGCCAATTACGACTATCACAACCTAAAGGGCAGTGATTATATTTATTATTCCTGTATAATGCATGCCATAGACAATGGAATTGATCTCATCAACATAGGCGGGGGCATGAGCACCAATGAAGACGATAGCCTGTTTCGGTTTAAAAAAAAATTCAGCAATAACTTTAAGGATGTTTATGCCGGTAAAAAAATAATTGATGCTAAAGCTTATGATTACATTGTTGAACAATGGGGGAACAGATATCCTCAATTAAAGGAAAAATATAAAAATTTCTTTCTTAAATACAGACAGACCGAATAATTTCAACCAACTTCAAATTGCTGCTGGCGACTCCTGATACCGGCACCATTACTTCAAAAACGCAGAATCATTTTTGTGGAGACTTTTGGGCCGATTATCCTTTTTTAAATCCATGACTAGTTTCTTCGAGAACAGTTCGGCACCCCTGATATTCATGTGGGTAGAATTATAGAAATAATACTTGTTGAATGACATGGTGTCATTCGAATAATCGAGATATGGAATGTTATACTTTTTGCCAAAATCTGCAAAAACGCCCATAATTTCAGGCCGATTGTTAACGAATTCCTGCCCTTCAATGTACTCAGGTGGGGCGACAAAAATAACCTCAATGTTTTTTTCCTTACAATCCCTAAGGAATTCATCAAAGAGAACGACCGAGGCAGAATCAAGTTCCATGGTAAACTTTCCGCCCATTACTTCCACCGCTTTGTCAAAGTCTGCATTCCATTCTAGCCTCTTCCCCTGATAACCCTTGATACGGTCAGGTTTTTGACTATCTGGTGCAATGGCAATACCAACTGCCGCAAGCATGGTCTTCCATTTACCTAAGTATCTGATCATGGGCACTTTTGTGTCAAACTCCCCATAACCTTCATAAGATGAAATTGCCTGTGCCATCATGGTGTCGCTCAACATGTAAGGTAAAAACTGATCGGGATTATACAAATCGGGGCGCTTGCCAAGTGTCATTAAGTCAACAGCATAAAGGATGACTTTGGGTTTTTCATTGTACTTTAACAACAACTCATGCCTAAGTTTCTGCAACCAGAAGTTGTGGCCATTTAATCCTATATTATAAACCGAAACTTTCAGACTATCAGACAGGATTTGGGGATCAAAATGCACCCACGCCCTCGAACCGCCGTAAATCAACAAATCATCATTTAGACGGCCATTATAAATATCGTTCCAAACGCCAAACTCATCACTTTTTGATTTTTTCAAAGCATTGGTCAGGAAAATATCCGTAAAATATCCAAGGAGGAGCAGCGGTAACAAAAATATAAGCAGCGAAATCAAAAACTTTTTCATAGGAGTTATATTTTCACAATTCAGAACTGGAAGTAAATAAACTCTTTACTTGTTGCAGAAAAGAAGAAGATGACGATGATCAGAACGTAGTAAAATGACCAGCGTAAATATTTAGGCATTGACTGTCCAACACCTTCAATAGCATAATTTCCACTTTTACCCAACCATTCGATCAGCATCATCACAAAAATGAAACCCATGGTAATGAGAGCACCCAGTTTACCTTCAATTCGGGGCACGGTAAATGCTGACATTGAGAACATGTTTTTGTAAAAATCAATGGCTTGCGTCATATTGTCTGACCGAAAGATAACAAACCCGACCATCGCCATCAAAAAGACACCCACCATATTTCTGAATTCAGAGAACGATGGGATAAGTTTCCCTTTCATGGACTTTTTCCTTTTAAAAATCTTGCCCCTAAGAATTAGCGGGATATAATAACTGCCATGCAGTAAACCAAAAACGACAAATGTCCAGTTGGCACCATGCCAGATACCGATAATGAAAAAATTAATAAGGATAGCAGCGATAAGCCCGTTATTGCCCCAATCACGGAAGCGAATTGACAATGGTGTGAAAATATATTCGGTCATCCACGAAGTAAGGGAAATATGCCACCGCTGCCAGAATTCGGCAATATTTTGGGTAAAGAAAGGGAAATCAAAGTTTTTGGTGATGTTAAACCCTAAAAGCCGGGCGAAACCTATAGCCATATCAGAATAACCGGAAAAATCGGCATAAATCTGAATGGTGTAAAGGAAAAGTCCGAGAATGAGAGAACTGGCAGGCATGGTATCGAAGTTATCCCAAACCTGATTGGTGTAAATGCCGCAGTTGTCGGCCACCACAAGTTTTTTAAACAGTCCCCATAAAATCTGACGGAAACCATCAACAGCCATATCATAACTGAACACCCGTTTTTTCTCTAACTGCGGCACCAATAGGGAGGCACGGTCAATTGGGCCCGAAATCAAACTCGGGAAAAATGCCACGTAAGAGAAGAACACAACCCAATCGGTAGTTGGCTCAATTTTCCCTTTGTCAACATCAAGCAGGTAGCTCAATGTTCGGAAAGAATAGAAACTTATACCCAATGGCAGGATAATCCTTATGGTATGAAGATTCAGGTGAACATTAAAAAACTGGAAGGCATCCACAAAGGAAGTGATGAAGAAGTTAAAGTATTTGAAAAATACCAAAGCGCCAACACCCTGCAAAACTCCAATCAATAACAGAATCCGGCGTTTTGTATTGGTTCCGGCCCTTGGTATCTGAATACCAAGATAGTAATTGAGCATGGAAACGCCAATGAGTAACAACAAAAAGCGCCAATCCCACCACGCATAAAAAAAATAACTCCCGGCCAGCAGGAGCAAATTTTGTGCTTTAAGTTTGCGCTTAAAGACAAACCAGTATAAAAAGAAAAAAACCAGAAAAAAAACAGTGAATGGTATAGAATTAAAAACCATGCGCTTAAGATTTGGGAGAAGTTTTTATTTTAGGGAACAAATTAAAGCAAAATTAAGCTTCAATCAATTCGAAAAGATGTGCATCGGGCGAAAAAAGAAAAATACACCTCTTCCCCTCGAAAGCCTCGGATGAAAAATATTCCATGGCTTTAAAATCCTGCGCTTCCAGCTCAGCTACTGCAAGGGTAATATTCTCAACTTTATAGCCAATGTGATAATAGGTGACACGCTTTTTGAGCATATTAAACACCTTTGATTCATCAGAATAAGGGTGCACCAATTCAATGTAGCTGATACTGCCGACTTTTATAAAACAAACATCTACTTGTTGGGATGCTACGCGAACAACTCCCGAAACACTTTCTTTTCCGAAGATATTGGCATAATTCTGCACAGCGGCATCCATATCGTCAACAAGCGTTCCTACATGGTGAAAAATAAGTTCAGACTTCATGTAAAAGCAATGATTATGGGCTAATTTGACTTGTTGGGTTATTTAAGTTTGGCAATGATTCCCTCGGACAGCTCGCCAATATTTTTCCACCCCTGAATTTCTTTGGCGGTAAACCGAAGCTTGAAATGTTTCTCAATGGAAACCACCAAATGAATGTGAGTAAGGGAATCCCAGCCTTCAACATCCTCGGCTGTGGTATCATAATTCAGTACTATTTCCTGCTCATCAAGTGTATCCCTGAAGATTTCCTGAAGTTGACTTAAAACCTGATCTTTTTCCATTTCTTTTAGTGTTTTTGTTGAATTAATGCGGCAAACATAACCGGAATTTTAAATTTTTCAGCGTACCGTTGGCTCACATGTTCAGTAATTACTATTTTCTCCTGTTTAATTCCCAATCCTGCATCCTGAATCATATCCCTGATTTCCTGAACATCATTAAACAAATAAATATGGTCAATCATTGGAGCATTCACCGGCGTTGTAATAAATGCCAATCCAGCGTTACCAAGGAGTTCCCTCAATTTAGTCAGCAATGACAAAGGTTCTTCTACATGTTCAAGCACTTCACCTATGGTAATAAAGTCAAAGGTTGAATCGCTGGCATACTCTAACACGTTTTTTTGAAGAAAGTTTACCCTTTCATTATTTATAATGCCTTTACCAAGCTCAATTGAACAAGCACTTGTGTCAATCAGTTCAAATGTTGTGGAGGAGTCAAGAATTTTTAAGGCTTCGTAACAGTACAATCCATGACCTCCTCCTATTTCCAGGTATGTTTGCACCTGGTGGCGGCACTTTTGAAGGTGATCGCTAAAAAAGGCAAAACGTTCATACTGATCAAACCACAGGAACTGAGCCACTGCCAGGCCATGCATATGATAACACATAACTTCGGGTTTATCATAATAGCACATTTCTACTTCATCAAAAGTTGCGGAGGAATATCTGCCTGATCTGATGAATTTCATTCTTTCCGCCGCCATATCCCCAAGCATGGTCAAATAACAATGTACGCCATAATCAAGGTCATAGCCATTTTGACGTAAAAACCGATCATATTGGGCGTAAAAATCATTTGCCCGGGCTTTATAGTCCACGTCCAGGTATTCGGTATTGGCCTTTAATTTTTGGGCATGGGTAGGATTCTGCGACTCTATTTGCGCAAGAATTCCCTCCAAATAATTTCCTGTGGCCATGCGTATGATTATTTTGCACTAATGTAAGCACTTTTTTTCACATAAGTATCCAAACCGAGCACCCAAAAATCTCCTTCAGCAGAAAACCCTAAATTTTTATAATGATCTGCAACCATAGGGTTCTTTGCCGTAGAAATAAACTCACCTTTGAGTTTATTGAAACCATTATCAACAGCGGCTTGTGCGATGGTATTAAGCACAAAATTCTCCATTCCCCTTTTCAATACGCGGCAACTCATGAACCAGGTGTCGATAAACACTGTTTCAGGATTTTCCCTTTTAAGGATGATGACACAAATAATTCCATTGTCACCAAATTTATCTTCAAGGGTAAAAGCGAAGGTGAGATAATCGGAGGAGGCAGCAATTGATTCAATATCGTCCTCGGTATAACGCACTGTGCGCAGGTTAAACTGGTTGGAACGTTGCGATAATTGGGCAACCCGGGGGGTATTGAATTTATTAAAAGGTTCAATTACCGATACCATATCCAGGCTCTGGAGAAAGTCATCCTCATTTATGAAGGATTTTTGAAGCATACTTCGCCTGGCCTCAACCTGGTAAAGCTTGGTACGCTCAGCATCCTCGTTGGAATAGGATACGGTTTCAAACAGGTTTAAAGGATAGAGAAACTCAAGATATTCAGCCGGGTCTTCCGGGAGCTCGGGAACAATAATGCCTGGAATGTTTTCGCGTACAATGCTTCGCTCAAATGGGTTGTCGTCTAAAAATACCATAGAATCGAAACCAATATTTAAAATACTTTGAATGAGCTTGATATTGTCGGCCTTGTTGTTCCAATTGGCTACAAAAACAGCAATATCATCCAGCCGTAAAACCATATCCGGGTGTTTCTCAAAAGGTTCCATGGCAACCGATTCAGTATTTTTACTGCAAACAGCAAGAATAACACCCCTATTTTTTAACTTTTTGGCCCAATACTGAAATTCGGTAAAGGCTTTTCCAATGCCCAGACTACCAATCTGTATATTTTCAACACCATCATCACCAATCACCCCGCCCCACAAGGTATTATCCAGATCCAGAATCAGGCATTTATTCACCCGGCCATTCATGGCTGAAATCAAATCGAGGGTACGGGTTGCAATATCCGGCAAAAGTTCAATACTAAGAACCATCTCGGAATTGATATAAATGGATGGTTGGAATAATGCTTTTTTCCCATGTAAATTCTGAATGGAGGAGATATCACACAAGTAAAAGCCGGCATGATCAGCCGCAAACTTCATCAATTCATAATTCAACTTGCGCAACTGAAAAGGAAAAGAAGCCTCAAACTTACTGGCATAATTACCAAATACGGAATCATCTATCTCGGTATAATTATAATAAATGATTTTAGCAGGAATGTTGGCATTAATATTATGGCTAATATCCTGAATGAGCGACATTTGCCCATCTGCCAGTGAGGTATAGGCTTCCGGTTTAAGTTTATTGTACTTTCCCAGCAGTTTGTGTGAAGAGTGAAAGAGAATAACAATTTCGGGTCTAAAATCGTAAAGCTCAGAACCCGGATCATAAATTTGACGCTCAATCTGGTTAAAATCAGCTTCCCATATTTCAAGATCCAATCCATAGTCGAAGCCTCCACCCCTGATTGCCTGAACCAGGAACTGTGTTGCACTGTCGCCCAAAACGGCTACTTTAATTTTTTTAAGCGGTGAAAAATCTTTCTTCAGGTTTTTCACCAATTGTGTAAAGGTTTTCATAGAAACTTGTGCAATAGGTTCTTAAAAAGAAACGACATCAAAAGTGCAATCAGGCTTCAAATATAAGGCTTTTACCCTTAAAAATAACAGTCATACTATCGAAAAGGATAAGCGAATATTTGCTTATAAATTTATTATGCTTTTTATCACCATTTGGTGATTTCATTCCTGTAGAATAAAAAGTCCACAAGGAGTGGAACTATCTGTTCAAAAAATTGTTCATTTCACGGTTGACTATTTGAGCATGGGAAATGACATCGGTTAGCATAATCAAAAAAACAGCAAGCGGTTATTTATCAAGAAATAACTACATTTGTTTTAAATTAGAAAGAAAAACTGGCGATCTGAAATACTGCCCTTAAAAAGGAAACATTCTCAAGACTGGTTAATTGCCAGTTTTAAAATTTGATTCATGAAAGTTGGATATTATATCTCAAAAATACAAGCCAGTGATGGCGGCATTTATCAGTATTCTATTTACATCCTTAAAATGTTACTGCAGAGCAAGGAAGTAGATAAAGTTTATCTATTTTATTCAGCAGATCAATCGGATACTTTTGAAACGTTTTTAAAGCATCCAAAAACGGTTGCCATACTTCACGACAAAAAAGGTAGCTTATACAACCTGAGAAAAAGACTGGCTGAATTCTTTCTAACCCGCTATTACCTAAAAGATGGTCATTTCACTTTCGCGTATAAATTATTTTTTCACATTGATCCAAATCGCAGATTCCTTAACAAATTTAATCTGGATGTTCTCCATGCTCCCAGGCAACAAGCGCCGTCCTATGGCCTGAAATTCCCGGTGATCATTTCTATGCATGACCTCCAGCAACTGCATTACCCGGAATTTTTCACACCGCTGCAAAGAATTTACCGGTCAATAACCTATTACACCTCATTAAGTGAAGCTAGTCATGTGATTGTTTCCTACAACCATGTCAGGGAAGATATTCACAAGTATTTCAGCAATATACGGCCTGCTGTTTCGGTGTGCCCGGTGCCCATGAATGAGGATTGGACCGAAAGCCATGATCACACTGATGCTGAAGTACTAAGGCAAAAATTTGCTTTACCAGATGTTTTTATTTTGACCCCGGCCGCTACCTGGATACACAAAAACCACAATGCAGTGCTTGAAGCACTCTCCATTCTCCAAAAAAAAGGCAAAAAGGTATTCTGGGTTTCAACCGGTTTTAAAACGTCCTTTTACAAAACCATAGAAACAAAAATAAAAGAACTTGGACTGGCTGATCAGGTGCTATTTACCGGTCTGGTTTCTGATGCTGATTTAATGGGCTTATTCAAAATGGCAAGCCTTGTGGTAATTCCAACATTATATGAAGCTGGCTCTGGACCCTTATTTGAAGCAATTCGCTATCAGGTGCCGGTAATCTGCTCCAACGTTACATCTTTGCCCGACACCATAAAGAATGATGAATTCGTTTTTGACCCTTTGAATTATGAACAGATTGCCGGATTAATTGAAACAGCATTATCTGACAACTCATTCGTAGAGCGAAATAAGCAAAATTCGGCCAGGAGGGTTACAGAATTCCAAAATGCCGATTATGAATCATCTTTTATAAATGCTTATCGTACTTCTATTGACTTTCACAAAACCAACCAAATAAAATCTTAACAAAGCTTCATAATGTTTAAAAGGGTAATCATTCTTTTCATCATTGTCGCCTCTATGGGCGCTTATGAATTTGCATTTCTGGGAAAGGATTTGATTAAAATACTTGAGCTTTCAGGAATAGCATTGATTACCCTTATCATCATGCTGCAGCTTGTTTATAGTAGCGGGGAACGGTTTAAAATGAATTTCGGATGGGAAATCGCATTAATCTTACTAGGGGTATTTTTGAGCATGTTTACCGCTTATACGGGTCAGCATCAAGGGTTTTCAACCACCATTATTGCACAGCGTTTCATGTATTTCTACTTTCTATATATGGCGCTTCATTTTATCCGGATTTCGGATATTGACCTCGAAAAAATTATTATTTACCTTGGAATTATCTTTGTACTCTTCTACCTCATACAATTTATTGTTTATCCAACGGTAATTTTTGATGTAAGAACCGCTGTAGAACGAGGAACTGTGCGCATCTTTTTACAAGGCCTCTCCTATGTTATACTTGCATATTTTCTAATACTCAATAAGCTTTTCGAGGAGTTTTCGCCCGGCAGACTGTTATTGTTGTTTGTGTTTTTTAGCATTTTCATTCTAATGGGCACCCGTCAGGTGATCCTAACTATGTTTATGCTCACGGTAATGAATGTTCTTTTCAGTAAGCGGGTCAAGTCAAAAACATTGATCATGCTTTTGGTAGTGGCCAGTGCAGTGCCAATCATCCTCATATTTCAGGATATTTTCCTTGGCATCCTAAGTGTTTCACAGCAGCAAAGTGAAGGTTTTGAAGACGACATCCGGGTCAAAGCTGCCACTTTTTTCCTCACCGAACTATTTCCTAACCGAATCTCATACATCACAGGGAATGGTGCCCCCAGCACAAATTCACCCTATGGGCAAATGATACAGATGTACATGGATGTTTTCAGGTTTTATCAGTCTGATGTAGGGATTATAGGTGATTACAGCAAATTTGGCGCGTTCTTCGTGATTGGGGTCCTTGTTCTTTTGGTTCGGATATTGATTTCCAAAATAAGTAGTGAATACACTTACATAAAATACTTCTATTACAGTACACTATTGACCCTTTTTACAGGAGGTGGAGGATTTGGCGAAGGAGGTGGCATTGTGGTGGTGTGTATCACACTTTACATACTTGATATCGACAGACACAACAAAAAGCTACTGAAATCGGGAGATGATCCACATGATGAAAATGAAATGATTCCCAAATCAGTAGTAACTAAACTCGAACAAGCCTATGATTAAAGTAAAAATCGGGATATTAATTCCGGTTTTCAATAACCTGTCCTTTACTCAGAAAAGCCTTGACAGGCTTTACGAGATAATTTCCTTTCCTGGAACCATTGATATACAAATTCTTGTAATCAACGATGGTTCAACAGATGGCACGGGCAATTGGATCAAAGACAATTACCCTCAAACCCACTTATTACCCGGCGATGGTAACCTGTGGTGGAGCGGTGGAATTAATCTCGGCATGAAATATGCCCTCAGAACCTTGGGTTGCGATTATTTACTTTGGTGGAACAACGACATCCTGCCCGCGGAAGATTATTTTATTGAATTGGAAAAAATTATTCTGACACATAAACCCATGATTGCCGGATCAAAAATATTTTACGCACATGAACCTGACCTTGTCTGGTCGATGGGCGGCATTTTTAACACCCGCAACGGAATGAAATACATGCGAGGAATGAATAAAAAAGACAATCCGGAACTGGATGTAATTTTTGATGCCGACTGGTTGCCTGGCATGGGAACATTGCTAAATAAAGAAGTGGTTCAAAAAATCGGATGGCTGGATGAAAAGAACTTCCCCCAATACCATGGCGATAGTGACTATACCTACAGGGCAAGTTTAGCAGGCATTGAAATCAAGGTTTTTCCCCGACTTAAAATCTGGAACGACAAAAGCAATTCAGGTTTGTTACACCGCGACAGCTACAAACTACTAATCAGGTCATTAACCGATATTAAATCAAATTACCACATTGGAAAGGATGTGCTTTTTTACCGCAAATACGCCACATCGATACGGGCATACCAAACATTAGTATCTAAGTATTGTTTCTATATTGGAGGATTTGTAAAATGGAAACTGTTGAATCTTCTTGGGGTGCGCAAAAAGCGCAAGTTTTAATAAGCTGATTTTATGAATATTTCTATCTTGAACGGGACCGGGCAGGTTGACTATCTGTACGGATTGGTTTCCGGGCTTGCCTGTAACCCATCCAACCAAATTGATGTGCTTGACATTGAACTCAAGCAGAACTTGTTCGGCCATTTTCATAATGTCAATTACTTACCTGTATTTAAGCCCCAACACAAATCTGATCCGTTTTTCTTCAAGATAAAAAATCTAATCCGATACTATTCCAGTCAATTCTGGTATATTATTTCTCATAAAAAACGCATCGTTCATTTTCAATGGCTCGACAGGCATAAAATAATTGACCGTGTATTTCTTCCACTGCTGGCACGCATGCGCGGACACAGAATTGTACTTACCGTGCACAACATAAATGCAGGTAAACGCGACAATCATGACACCTGGCTGAACAGATTTACCCTTAAAACCTTATACAAACTTGCACACCGCTTAATTGTACATACCCCGCAAAGTAAGCAGGAATTGATGCGTGAATTTAATATCCAAGCTTCAAAAATAGTTGTTATCAAGCATGGGATGAACAACCGTGTAAGCCAGAGAGGAATTACAGTCGAAGAGGCAAGGGCTCATTTTGGGATAAAAAAAGACGAAAAAGTTTTGTTGTTTTTTGGCAACATTGATTATTACAAAGGGCTGGACATACTTATTGACAGTCTTTTTTTTCTGCCAGAAAATTTATCTGATAAAGTTAAGATATTGATTGCCGGTAATTCAAAATCTGCGGAATACACAGAGCAAGCACTTAAAAAGACAGAAGGCAGCCCACTGCATGACAAAATTATGGCACACATTAAATATATACCCGATAGTGAAGTGGAGTATTATTTTAAGGCCGCCGATTGCGTCGTACTTCCCTACCGGGCCATCTATCAATCGGGTGTAATTTTTATGGCCTACACTTTTGGGCTTCCACTGATTGTTACTGATGTTGGAAATTTTAAAAATGATGTAATTGAAGGTAAGACGGGCTTTTTGGTTGAACCGGAAAACCCGGAGAAGCTGGCAGAAGCTATTTCAGGGTATTTTCAATCTGAATTGTACGAAAATCTTGACAATACACGCGCTTATATTCAGGACTGGGCCTGGAAGAATTATTCATGGGAAGCCATTGGTGTTGAAACTAGAACATTGTATGAATCAATTTCTCAAATTAAATGATCTGTTTTCTCATACCTTTACGTTCCAAACTAACAACTGACAACTGGGATTTGACAGTAAGATTACTGAACAATACCCTAAAATCAGTCTTTAATCAAACGGAGCCTGAATTCAGAGTCATAATAGCTTGTCATGAAATACCCCCCATTACAGGGGATTATGACAACCGGCTTGAAATCATTCAGGTTAATTATCCACCACCTAGCCACGTTAAGGATCACCTAACAGATAAGTATTACAAAAAAAGAGTCATGGTGCGTCGTGTGCAGGATCACGGGGGTAAATACATTATGTTTGTTGATGGCGATGACTATATCAGCAACCGTTTGGTAAACTGGATAAAAAACCATGACCACCCTTCGGGATGGTTCATTGAAACCGGATATGAATATGATGCAACCAGCAAATATTTAAGAACAACACCGAGGTTCAATAATATTTGCGGCACCAGTGCAATATTAAATATATCCGTTTTGATCGGCTCTGTTGAAACAGACTTCACCAATTATGAACGGTTTAATAAATACCTGTTTGATTACGGCCACAATGAATGGAATAGTATCCTCAAAACGCGGAAAGAACGCACCCTTGGTGTTATCCCATACAAGGCGGCTATTTATGTTATGAATACAGGCGTAAACTGGACACAGTCATCGGGCCAGTATATCGGACAATTTCGCAGAATCTACAGGCTATTGCATCCAAAAATAATCGCAAATCAGAAATTTAGAAAGGAATTTTGTTTTACACTGCCTGATTACCTCAACCAATGAACGCAAATCATGAGTGACAATAAAAAACTGATATTCTTCAGAAACGATGACATAAGGCACACGCTTGACCAGTCGCTTATTGACCTGACCATGCTGTGCATAGAACACGAGGTACCCATTTCACATGCGGTTGAGCCGGCAAATGTTACGCCCGAAGTTTCTGAATGGCTCATTGGTATGAAAAAAAAATTCCCACACCTGATTGAAATCATACAGCATGGTTATGACCACAATCTTCAAAACCCGCAACAAAAAATGGAGTTTGGCGGAGAAAGGAGCTACCAGGAACAGTATGCTGACATCAAAAAAGGCAAGGAAATTATGGGCCAAACTTTTGGCAAGTTATGGGATCCTATTTTCACTTTCCCCTATGGGACATTTAATGCGCACACGCTGCAAGCCATTGATGATTTGGGTTATGTGGCCATTTCGTCAAAAATAAAATTTAATTTCAAAGGTCGGTTAAAAAATAGCCTTGGCAGATTAACAGGCAAGGATATTTTGCTAGGGAAAAAGATAAACTACCATCCGGATGTGCGGCATGGCTATAAATTCCACGAAATATCCGTTTCGGCCAACCTGATCCGGCGATATACCGGAGAATCAACTGCCGAGCATTATTCGCACAGTGAAATTATGGAGCAAATCAGGACTTCAAGTCTCCATACAAACGTTATTGGCGTGCTTTTTCACCACCGGTATCACGCTTATCACCTAAGGCTTACCGCTGATCTGATCAGTTCACTAAAAGAAAAGGGATACGCCTTCTCTACCATCAGGGAAATCATACAATAAAATCAAAAACAATGACAGAATATTTGCATGAAGAAAAGTTAACGAAGGAGATAAAGGGCAGGATGGCAGGCTATATTCTGGTTGAACATCAGGAAGATACGCCTGTAAAAAGCACAAACATCATCCACCAAGGCATCCAACGTTTTTTTGGTGGGTTTGGCAGCAACGCCCACCTGCTGGATTTAGGCAAATACAAACTCGCGCTAATGCTACCTGATCATGCACACAAACTTGATTGCATTAGCCTTTATCGGGAAGGGGAAGATTTTGCCTTTATCGAAGGAACGTTTTCTGATTTTGATCTTCTTCGCAGGCATCATAAACAGAATGAAATAACTACTGAAGAACTTGCCGCTGAAATTTTAAATTTAGCCAGAGAGAATAAGCTTGAAGCCCTTAAAATGCTTAATGGGAGATATTCTGGGTTTGTTTATGTTGCCAGTGAGGATAAACTCATACTAATTACTGATCAGTATGGGGCGAACAGGGTTTTTGTATATAACTATCAAGATACTTTTGTGGTTTCGAACAACGTTTTTGCACTGGCTACAAATCCACACCTTTCTATTAGCGTTGACGAAGAATCAATTGCCCACATACTTCAGATTGAATATCCGGTTTACCGGGGGACTGAATTTGCTGAAATATCGCTTGTACTACCCTCCGATATCTACCTACGAACCAACAAAACTACTTCGCACCAAAAATATTATCAGAAAGTTAATCGTACCCGGACCAAAAGTGATATTCAGTACATAAAAAACCTCACCGTAACTTTTGATAATTATTTTAATGAGTTTCACCATTATTATAATGAAACGGTAGGCATTTATCTTTCAAAGGGGAAAGATTGCCGTTTGTTTCTACCCTTTTTAGAACAAAATAAAATTCCCTATCAGCCTTTTGTATTTAAGGATGGAACAGGGGTTTTTGATTACAAGTATGTTCATGAACAAGCCAAATTACTTGACAAAGACCTGCACGTACTTGAAAATTATTCTGTGGATAAGCGATTGGCATTTCTTGTAGCCATGAATACGTCTCCGACACTCTCGTGGTTTGCTCTTGGAAGTGTTGCCCAACGCTATACAGATACCGCACTCATGGGCATTTTTGGGGACATCCGCTCGGGGAAGATGCCATCATTCCGTGTCATTGGGATTAGAAACAAGCAACAGGTGGCTGAAAGTTTTTTTGACATGGTTGCCCGGGGGGTTACCGAAGAGATTGTAAGCCAATTGGTGCCCTACTTTCATAAATTCAACACAAAGAAAGCCTATCTCAGGCTGTTTGATGATTACCCAAAAGCGGAGATCCTGTTTGATAATGAAGTTTTTCATGATGTTGACCACCGATCGTTCAGGAATGCTTTGCCAATTTTAATGCGTGCCTCACATTACCTGTCGCCGGTAACACCTTATATGGATTCCACGGTAGCAGAGGCTTACCGTTCGCTGCCAAAATCACTTATAAGTTCACAAAAAGCCCATACCGTTATTGCCGCACTCGAAAAGAAAACAAACAAGATACAATCAACGGCTTTCCCCATTTCACTTAAACTTGAGAGCAAGATCAGACCGGCCATGATGGCTGTTATAAAGCTAAACAACCTACTGAACAACAGATTTTTACATTGGCAGAAAAAGAAGTTCAATCCATACGTGGCAACCGACACCTTTATTCCCCGGTCAGATTATTTTAAACAAGTTTTCAGGGACCAAATACCACTCCAGGTTGGGCACAAGCGGTTGCTCACGCGAATGTACAATGCAGATGACTACCTTCACCTTGTTTTTCACGATGATATACTTCCATTGTGCAAAAAGCCAACCATCATAGTTAATGAACTTAATAACGTTCATATCAACAATAATTATAGGACACATGAATAAATGGATAATCTGCAATGGCCCCGACTGGTTCAGACCTTCGGTAACCAGCACCCGGCAAATCATCTACCAATTCAGGAAAAATGGATACAATGTACTGTGGGTCAACCCGATTGCCTTCAAATCGCCTGCGGTTAATTCAGACAATAAGAAGTCAATTCACAAGAAAGTGGTGAATAAACTTAAAACCCACCTTAAATTTTTCAAGAAGGTTGAAAAAGGGTTTTATGTGCTGGTGCCTTTCTACATTCCATTTTTTAGTGCCTTTTGGGATAAGGTAAATGCATCCTTCATAAGATTTCAGATAAAAATAGTTTCCAGCTTGCTTGATTTTAAATTGAAAGATGCAATATTATGGATATCAGGCAGTTTTACCCTTTCCCCCTTGCTTAAAAAGACCTTTCTTACTAAAGTTTATCAGGCTGCCGATCTTATTTCTGACTTCAGAACAAACAATCAATTACTTCTTGCCAACCTAAAAAAGAAGGAACTTTTTTTAAGCCAAAACGTGGACTACCTCTTTGCCAGTTCACCAAACATTCAGTCGAAATTAGAAAAACTCTCCGGTCGCGAAGTGCATCTTTTAACACATGGTGTTGACTTCGTACACTTTACAAAAAGACTTCCCATACATCCCACCATTTCCAGCATTAGGGACAAAGGTAAACCTGTCGCAGGCTATTTTGGTACGCTTTCCGATGCCAACGACAAAGAAGTGTTCAAAAAACTTGCCCAAAACGGATTTTCGGTGGTTATTATTGGAAAGGTGCTTGGAGATTATTCTTCACTAATAAACCATGAAAATATCTATTTTACCGGTCCGGTAGCCTATAACGAATTGCCTAAATATGCGCAGGGATTTGACGTTTGTCTGCTTAACTGGATTATGGCCGATTGGATTAAAAACTCATTTCCGATAAAAACCCTCGAATACCTGGCGATGGGCAAACCTGTGGTTAGTTGCCTGATACCAGTGGTAGAACAAATGTTTAGTGAGCTTGTTTATTTTGCTGAAACACCGGATGAGTTCCTCGCGCAATCCAGGCTGGCCCTTGAGAACGACAGCCCGGCATTGGCACAAATGCGTGTAAAAATGGCATCGCAACAAACCTGGGAACAAAAATATCATAACATTTCCCGCATCATTGGAAATTGATTCCATGTTATTCGGGGGAAAATTTATATAACGCATGAGCCGTGCAGGAATTCAAATAATCGATCGCATTCGTGGAACACAAATCCTGCTTAAATACCAGGAACTTCAGCAATTGGCCGGCCAGCCGGAGAAAATGGCCGAACTCCAAAATCAAAACCTGGTAAGCTTGCTTTTATATATTAAAGCAAACAATGCCTATTATCGGCCATTACTCGAACCATTTTCCAACGAAGAGATAAAGAGCACCCCCTTTGCAATCCTGAAAAAGCTGTCCCTCTCCGACAAACAAATAATCAACAAAAACTTCGTCAGCATCTACAAGCCCGATCCGGCCAGACCATCACAAAAGAAGAAAACCGGTGGCAGTACCGGAGCGCCATTCTATTATTACGTTGATAAAGAGCATCTTTCGTGGTTTTGGGCGCATATTTATTTTTTCTGGAACCGCTATGGCGGATATACTCCCGGCGACCCTTTTGTTACCATTGCCGGCAATTCGCTCAGGGCAGCTAAGCGACAGGCAAGTGAATCGGCATATCATTTCCTTCAAAACAACTACTTCATCAAAGGGGATGTCATTGACCCTGAGATGAAAATTTCTGCCACCCACATCCGGAAAGCCGGGATTTTGTATGGTTACCCAAGCTCAATTCAAAACATCATCCGCATAAAGCCAGAACTGCCGGGCATGTTTAATAACCTGAAAGCCATTTTTACTACTTCCGAACAATTGACACCACAAGTTCGTAAAAGCATTGAAACGGCCTTTGGCAAACCGGTTTTTGATATGTACGGAGCAAACGATGGAGGTATTCAAACCAGCGAATGTACCGAACATGATGGTTATCACATCAACATGCTGAACTGCTATACCGAAACGTTTATCAATGAGCACGATATGGAAGAAATACTGCTCACCAACCTAAGCAGTTATACTTTTCCGTTTGTAAGGTATAAAGTGGGCGACCTCGGATTGATAAGCCATGAGCCATGCAAATGCGGCCTTACCTGGCCAAAGGTTATTGAACTCAAAGGCCGGACCAGGGATTTAATCAAATTGCCTTCTGGAAGTGTGATACATGGCTCCTATTTCAACAATATTTTTTACCGTTATCCAATTATTGACGGCTACCGTATTGTGCAGCACGCAGATTATTCACTTGAGATTTTAATTCACCTTACAGATGATAAGACATACGGGAAGGTATCATCAGAAATAGCTACCTTTATCTCCAAAGCATGGCCTGAAATAAAACTCAGCATCCACAGGCTTAAAGAATCCAATCCTACAAATGCGAAATTCAAACTAATTGAAAGCCATGTCGTTTAAGATCGTTTGCGCCGGAGACCTCATGTTGGGTGAAAATGTGCATCATTTTCATCGGGGCATTGTAAAAAAGTATTGGGGGAAATATCCTTCGCTTATTACTGATGAGGTAAAAAAACAACTGTCCGCCGCTGATCTTTTTCTGGTTAATTTCGAAGCAAGTCTAACCGAAGATGAGACCTTGCAGAAAATGGAAATTGAGCGGGCCGTTTATGTGGCACCTCTGCAATCGCTTGATTTACTTAAAACCATCAAAACGCAGGTTGTTGTAAATATTGCCAACAACCATTTCGGACAGCATGGCCTCCAATCTGCCAGGAAAACCATTGAGCACCTGGAATCCAATGGAATTTTAGTCGTTGGCAAAAGCAAGCTCCCACTTGAAGTTCGAAGGGAGCAACATGTATTAAAAATTTTTGGGGTTAGCTTAGTTAAAGACAAACACTACGAAGGTGCCTATTTTAAAAGTAGCTACGAATCATTGCTTACTGATCTTGAGCTTTTCCATAAATCCGAAAATGAAATCTGGATATTGAGTATCCACTGGGGAGAAGAATACCAAACCCTGGAAAACAAAAAACAGCAAATACTGGCGCGTGAACTTGCCATCGCGGGCTTCGATTATATTGTCGGCCACCATCCCCATGTGGTTCAACCCTACGCCCGTATTGGTAAAACTGCCATTTTTTACAGCCATGGAAACTTTATTTTTGATCAGAACTTCTCCAACCTTACGCAAAAAGGCCTGGCAAGTATGATTCGCCTGCCCGAAGGGGAAATTGAACTGTTTATGAGTCGGCAAAAGAACTTCAGGCTGCTTGAACTGAAACCTATTTCAACCGATGAACTGACACAATTTACAAAAAAATCCTTTCACAAGAAACAACCGTTTATTATGCGGCTAAAGATGAAACTTGAACTCTTGCTCAGGTTTTATGAATTGAATCTTCCCATCCTTCGTACTTTTACAGGAAGGCTGATAAAAAAATAAGAAACTGGCATGGCAGAAAAAACAAAGAAGATACTTGCTGTAGCATCTGGTGGTGGCCACTGGATACAACTTATGCGCCTTAAGGATGCCTTTGTAGGGTGCGAAGTCATTTATGTTTCAACACATCAGGGATACGAAAAGATGGTTGATGGCGCCAGGTTTTACAAGGTGACCGATGGGAACCGATGGAGCAAATTGAACTTGTTAAAAATGGCCTTTGAAATCAGGAAAGTAGTAAAAACCGAAAAGCCTGATTTCATAATATCTACCGGCGCAGCGCCAGGACTTTTTGCGCTTTTATGGGGAAAGTTATCCGGCAGCAAAACCATTTGGATCGACAGCATTGCCAATGTAGAGAAAATCAGCCTGAGTGGAAAACTAATCAAACCCTTTACCCATCTCCATCTCACACAATGGGAGAAACTTGCCGCGAATAAAACAATTTTCAAGGGGAATGTAATATCCTGACAAGCAAAGTATTAAACAAAATAACCTTTATTAAATTCATCATTGAACATAATACCGCAAAATGAAAATCTTCATCGTTGTTGGCACCCAGGAACCTTTTGACCGCATGATCAAAATAATTGATCTATGGGCCGGCAAAAATAACAAACACACTTTTTTTGCCCAGATTTCTAAAGCACTTTATAAACCAATAACATTGCCATTTACCGATTTTATTTCGCCGGAACTTTTTGATGAACATTTCAATAAAGCCGACCTAATCATCAGCCATGCCGGAATGGGAACCATTATTTCAGCGCTCACCATAGGTAAGCCCATCATTGTTATGCCACGTCTGGCCAGCAACCATGAGCACAGGAATGACCACCAACTGGCTACTGCCCGAAGTTTTGAAAAATTAGATTATGTTAAAGCAGTTTACAATGAAGCTGAACTAATACAGGCACTTGATGAAGCAAAAAAGATTATCCCGGCAGAGAAAATCGGCCCGGGTGCTTCACCCGAATTGATTAAAACCATACAACTCTTTATTAACCAATAGATTAGAACAGAAGGAAATCTCCTGTAAAAACCATTACCTTGAGAAATAATTATTGTTAGAAAACGAGATTCCTTTCTTCATTACACTAACCAATCAATTAGGGACTAGTTATACTGATCTTTTAGTTTACACTAGCAAAGTCGGAGAATCTAACAATCTTTCCTGCCAACAGGGCTTTTATGAAAATAGATACAACAATCTCTATTTCATGTCTTTATACAATATGAATACGTAATTACACTATCTAAACAAAGTCGAGAGAGGCAATATAATTACCGCACACTTGAAATATAAGCATTTTTACGTACTTTTTCTTTGTTTTTATGAGTTATTTTTGTACATTGTTTCTTTGTAAAGTTAGCTTTTTATTGGTTGCTTAATTATTGATTTACATGAGAGGTTTTCGCCTCGAGGATCAACTGGATAAAAAACCATATAAGAATCTACTTTCGCCTTTAACATTTTGGTGACATTGCTTGTTGATTTGTCCTTTTAAATATATTTTGAATCGACCGCCCGTCAGGGCTTCAATAAACGGCTCACCGCAAACAAATGATGGTGTTTGTTGTTAAAGTTTGACAATAACATATAACACGTTAAAAGCATAAACTTGGGCATAAAAACAACCTGAATAAAACAATGATACGCGAACGCGAAGATTTAGGTAGCCGACTATTCGGCGTATTGATAACAGCCATCGCGCTGATTTCCTTCTTTGCTGCCTATCTAACTGTTTATACAAATTCGGGCGCAGAAATGAAATATGACAGCCATTATTTTACGGTGGTACTGCTCATTATCCCTATCTGGTATTACGGAATCAGGAAAACCAACCTCACCCGGTTCTACGGAGTAAAAGATTTCTCCATTATTTTTCTTGAAAGCGGACTTTTCATCATCTCTTCTACAGGAATACTGGCCGCCCTGTCTATTCTTTTTAAACTTAACAACATAGATCTCTCCATTTTCCTGGTTTTCGCATTGATTGACTTCGTGCTATTAACCCTGCTAATCAGCTTTGCATACCTGTATCATCGGAGCCTGGTGAAAAAAGGCATGAATGCCCGGAACGTGATCGTGGTAGCCGATGACAACTGCGTCAATTTTATTGAAGGTCTCTTCGTCCACAAAGAATGGGGCTATCAGGTAATGGCTATCATTTCAGAATCCGAACTTATTTATGAAATTTTTGGAAGCAGGGTAAAGATCATTGAGGAGTCGCGCAACCTTCCAAATCTGATAAAAAACATGGTTGTTGATGAAGTGCTCTATTGTAGGAACGACATCAACCAAAACGAAATCCGAACCCTAATCTATGCCTGCGAAGAAATCGGTGTTGTTTTCAGGCTGCAGTCTGCATTTTTCAAAATGCCATCCACCAAAACACACCTGAGTTATTACGATGAAATCCCTTTCCTTACTTTTATCAACACGCCAACCAACAAATTAACCCATCAATGGAAATTTGTTGTTGATATCCTCGCCTCAATCTTCATTATTCTCATCTGGTCACCGGTGCTGTTGTTGATAGCCGCCGCCATAAAGGTCACCTCAAAAGGCCCGGTTATATTTAAGCAAAAACGTGTCGGCCTGCGTGGTCGCGAATTCAACATTTACAAGTTTCGCACAATGGTCCAGGACGCCGAGCAACTAAAGGTACTGCTGGAAAAACAGAATGAGATGGACGGGCCGGTATTTAAAATGAAAAACGACCCACGCATTACTAAAATTGGAAAACTTCTCCGAAAAACCGGCTTAGACGAAGTTCCCCAATTCTTCAATGTACTTAAAGGAGATATGTCATTGGTTGGGCCACGTCCTCCTTTGCCATTGGAAGTGGAGCAATATGAAAGATGGCAATTGCGGCGCCTGTCCATGCGCCCGGGAATTACCTGTATCTGGCAGATTGCACCCAACCGCAACAGCATTTCGTTTGAAGAATGGATGAAACTCGACCTTCAATACATTGATACCTGGTCGTTAAAAATAGATTTTATACTTTTAATCAGAACCATTAGGACCGTAGCTCGTGGATCGGGACAGTAAGGGACCGAAAATATGACAAAGGGACAAGGGGACAAGGAGCGACTTCCGAATGAGCAAAGTGTGAACTGAGAGAATAAGGGACTGAGAGACCAAAGTGAATGAAGCGATGGGGCGAGTGGGCGATGGGGAGACAGGGCAATGGGGAGACGAAGAGAAGAAGGGACGAAGAGACAGAATAAACTATGCAATCGGGAACCAAAGACCAAATTGAGTGTAGCGAAATCTCTGGAGCGTAGCGATTCGGGAACCAACTAACGACTAACTGACTAACGACTATCCGACTAACAACTAACAACTAACTGACTAACGACTAACTGACTAACGACTATCCGACTAACGACTAAACGACTAACGACTAAACCCAAATACCTTTATGAGAAAAGCCTTTCATAAACCTCACCTAATCATTATTGGGCTTTTACTATTGCTCGCTTCCTGCGTGCCCCAGGAGAAACTGAAATACGTTCAGGATGACACCACCACTCAATTGAAGGAAGAGTATCTGCGCAACCGGCCCGAGAAAAGAATAAAACCGTTTGATAATCTCTATATCAATGTATTGAGTATGGATGAACAAACAGCCCGTATCTTTAGCAACCAATCCTCAAATACCTCGGGTGGCATCAATCTTGATCTGCTGAGTTATACCGTTAGCGAAAAAGGATATATCGACTTTCCATTTATAGGCGAAATAAACCTAAATAACCTCACCCTGCTTGAAGCCAAGGCAAAAGTTGAAAAAGAAATCAGCCAGTACCTCAGCAATACAGCCATAACCATGAAATTTGTCAACAGCAATATCACTGTTCTGGGAGAGGTAAGAAATCAGGGTGAGTTCCCCTATTTTAAAGAACAACTAAACATCTTTCAGGCATTGGGATATGCCGGCGGTGTAACAGATTACGGAGATAAGAGTAAGGTTACCTTAATCCGTGAATACAACAACTTAGTTAAATACCACAACCTTGACCTTACGGACAAGAATATTGTTGAGAATAACCTTTATTATCTTCAACCCGGCGATGTTGTTATCGTGGAGCCCATCAAGACCAAATTCCGCAACCTAAGGACTTTCACCTACGCTACTTTCCTAGCAACCACTACAACATTAATTACCATTTTATACTTTTTTAGATAACAAAAGAATTGTGAAAAAATCGGAAGAAATATTTCAGCAAAAGACTGATTACAAAGACCTTATATTTAAGTTGTGGCGCTACAAACATTGGTTTGTAATATCTGTTCTGACGTTTCTTGTGGGTGCGTATGTTTTCAATAAACTCACCCCAGCCATTTTTAGCAATAAAACCACACTGCTGTTAAAGGATTCCCAGAGCAATGCTTTTCTTTCATCAGGGGATGTAATGCAGGGATTTGGCATGTTTGGTGCCAACCAGAACATCGAAAATGAACTCGGGGTACTCGCATCATATACAATGATTTACGATGCGGTTAGTCAACTGAATCTTGAAACATCAATTTACACCGAAGAATATCTGCTTGGCGATTACCTCCATTATAATTTTCTTAAATCAACCGATGAAATCTATCAGGACGAACCAATTCAGATAAGTATAAATAAATCCGTTTATCAGCCCATCGATTTGCCAATTTATTTTACCATACTCAACGATGAAGAAGTATTTATTGAGGCCCATGGCAAAGATGTGATCATTTACGATTACATTGAAGATGAGATTGTTACCATTGTAAAAAAAATTGATATTAAAGGTACTTACAAATTTGGGGAAGAAATCAAAGGTAAGAATTACGACTTCAAGGTGCATTTATCGCCCGACAAAAATATTGAACTACCCACAGGTCAAAAGACCTTTTTCGCATTCAACAGTATAAGTTACCTAACTTTATATTACCAAGCAGCCATATCAGCAATCGTTACCTCCCGAACCTCTTCCCTGGTAGTTATTTCGATGAAAGGTAACAATTTGTATAAAATTTCCGACTTTTTAAATACCCTTTCAAATGCCTACCTGCAAAGGAACCTTGAGCGGAAAAACCGCATTGCCATCAATACGGTTAAGTTCATAGATAGCCAGATAAGCGAAGTTGCCGATTCACTGTCCTACGCAGAGAACAAATTACAGAATTTCAGGACTTCAAACAGGGTAATGGACATTGGATTCCAGGGGCAGCAGTCGCTCGAAAGAATGAACCAGCTTGAAGGGGAAAGGGCATTGCTTGTAGTTCAAAAAAAATACTACGATTACATACGGGGCTATTTTGAGCGCAATACCGACATGTCCGATCTTATTGCCCCTTCATCTATGAATGTGCAGGACCCCATTCTCAACCATTTAATTACACAACTAATTACCTTAAACGCAGACCGCAACAGTTTGATGCAACAAGGAAACATCAAAAACCTGAGGTTGAACACCATTGAAGTTCAGATTACCAACCTTAAAAACACCATTAGCGAGAACATCAACAGCAATGCCGCAACCACGGAGATGGCTCTTCAGGACATCAACAACCGTGTTGCCAGGATATCCTCCGAGATGTCGCGTATCCCTTCAACAGAGCGACAACTACTTGGCATGGAACGATCGTATAAACTCAATGATGCCATATATACGTTCCTATTACAAAAACGATCAGAAGCACAGATAGCACGGGCTTCCAACCAGCCTGATTATGATGTAATTGACGAAGCCAGGTACATTACTGCGAACAAAGTATTTCCCAAAAGCAATTTATCCTTCATCATTGCGGGGTTGTTGGGTTTCATTATCCCTTTCCTGATTATTATCATAAAAGACTACCTGAATGTAAAGATATCAGGAAAGAAAGAAATTGAATCCATGACTTCATTCCCAATTTTGGGACATGTATTTAACAACGACACCTCAAACAACATTGTTATTGACGAATCGTCCAATTCGCCAATTTCAGAAACCTTCCGGAGTATCCGTACAAATTTACAATTTTACGCCAGAGGAAATGAGAAACAGGTTTTCCTGATCACCTCAACCTACACGGGTGAAGGCAAATCATTTATTGCGCAAAACCTTTCGGCTGTATATGCCTTGTTTGGAAAAAAAACCCTACTGATTGGCTTTGACCTTCGCAGACCAAAACTTTATCAGGCCTTCAATCTCAGCAATGCAAAAGGGATAAGCACAGCATTGATTAACCAAACCTCCATTGCTGACATCATTCAAAGTACAGGAATTAAAAACCTTGATTTTATCTCAGCCGGGCCAATTCCACCAAACCCGCTTGAATTGATTGCCTCGGAAAGTACCGGTGAATTAATTCAGGAATTAAAGAAACATTACGACTATATCATAATTGACACCCCACCGATTGGTGTTGTTTCCGACAGTTATTTACTGATGAAATATTCTGATGTAAACTTGTTTGTGGTGCGGCAAGGTTATACCAACAAGGAAGCCTTTTTGAATAGCATCAATTTGATGTCTCAGAAGAATATCCCGCATGTTTCCATCGTCATCAATGATGTTAAAGCCAAAGGCCTGATGTATGACTATGGCTATGAATACACTTATTATAGTGACGACGAGAAAAAATCATGGTTCAGAAATCGCTTCAAAAAAAAGAAGAGAAAAAATAAGTATCCCAAAAAGTAAATAATGAATCCGGTGCAAGCCGGATTTTTTTTTGCTTTTCCAGTAAATGAGTAAAATGATCCCTGCTTAGGCAAATGCCCTCTTATATGATTTGGCATACTACATTATTTCTACTACTTTCGTCCCGGTTGTGAATTAAATAATAGACAAAATATAGCTTTTTATTCCTCTAAATATCAACACCTTAAACATGCAACTATATACAGGATATTGTAAAAAGTACACTTTTATAAAAATGGGGAAATATTCCCCAAAACGAGAAAACAACCCTGAAGAAACCCCTTTTTTTATTTAGACCGTTTATAAATAATTTTATTATGTTGTAAAACTTCCTATATAAATTGGTGAATTTCAGCACCTCCCTGTAAAAATAACAGTGTAACCTTTAAGGGGGCAAATTTTCATTTTATTGGCATAGTTTTCCTAAAACGTTGAGCGCGGCAAAAGGGGAAAGTTTGTCCGCGAAAATCAGGGAGGTAATAATCATGAATATGGTTATTGCAAATAATAACTTAAAATCAACCCTATCAGGGGTTTATTTTTAACAAATAAGGGAGAAAAATGAAAATTACTTCAAAAACAGCAGACTACAACACACACACACACACCAACTCCAAATTAATTTTTTTGATATTAACCGTTCTTTTAACGCTTTTTTACACCAGCATAATCTTTGGGGCAACCATTTACGTTGATCCAACCTACAACGCTTCAACACAAAATGGTTCCATAACCAATCCTTACAATTCCTGGAGCAAAGTAACCTGGACCAATGGCAACTCCTACCTTCAAAAACGGGGAACCTCGGCTAGTTTTTCAGGAAGTATTACCATTACCGGGAGAAGCAACATCACCCTGGGTGCGTATGGTGAGGGAAACCGCCCCCGCATCATTAAAACTTCGGGCAGCGGGCATGTGATTGATTTGACAACCGTTTCAAATTGCACGATTCGGGACCTGGAGATAAGCTCCACATCAAATGCCACCACCGGCGTACTTATTGATGGCTACGGCACGGCAATATCGTCAAATAACCTTATCGACAATTGCGAAATTCACCATTGTGAATGGGGCGTAAGGATAATTAGTGCGGCAGCGGGAAACAAAATCCTTAATTCCACCATCCACACTACACGCGATGACGGGGTTTACATTAACGGTGTATTGAACATTGAAATTGGCTATTGCAATATCTATAATGTCAATACCAATTACTTTGTAAACCAGAACGAAAGCTACTCTGCCGGTGATAACATTCAACTGGTATCAACCAATAACATGGTTTTCAATATTCACCACAATACCCTGGACCACAGTTCAACCGGCAATAAATTCTGTTTAATTTCCGCAGGGGAAACTTACTCGGGTGTGATAGAGCACAATACCATGATTGGTAACTCGGCAAACGTTACAAGCTGCATTTATCTGGGCAATACCAACAAAACGATTACTGTAAGGTACAACACACTAAAAGACGCCAATTACGGAATTTACTCTTATGCCAACAACCTGCAGTTTTATTACAATCAGGTGATCAGAAACAATCAGGGACTGAGCATCATGACCAACAAAAGCCTGACTGCCCTGAACAACGTATTCTACAATAACAGGGGAAGCTGCATCGGAGCCATCAGTAATACATCTGTTACCTCGCGCAACAACATCTTTCACATTTCCGGGAACGGGGCAAGAGTATATTCATGTAATAGCTCAATCGTTTCTGACTACAACAACTTCAATACCCAACAAAGCAATTTCCTGAACGGGCACAGCACCCTTGCCTCATGGCGTTCAGCTTCGGGCAATGATGCCCATTCCTTTGTGAATAATCCAATATTTATGAATACCGGGAATGACGACTTTTGTGTTCAATCGAACTCACCCTGCGTAAACACCGGCACGAATGTAAACCTTCAGCAGGACTTTTTCGGCACCTCAGTTCCACAATCCAACGTTCCAGACATAGGATTTTATGAAAGTGTCGGAAACCAACCCAACAATACGGCACCTGTAATCAACAACCAAACCTTACAGGTAAATGAAAACACAGCCAATGGAACAGTTGTCGGAACCGTTATTGCAACAGACCCGAACCCAGGTCAGGCTATTACCTTCAGCATAACATCGGGCAATACCAACAATGCGTTTTCTGTAAACGCTGCAACAGGTGTTCTTTCCGTAAGCAACAGTCAGGCATTAAACTACGAAGCCACCACTAGCTTTCAATTGACGTTGAGGGCGACAGATAATGGGATTGGATCATTGTGGTCACAAGCCACGGTAACGGTTAACATTCAAAATGTCAATGAGAATCCGCTTATCAGCAATCAAAGTTTTACGGCTTCACAAAATGCATCCAACGGAACACTGATTGGGACGATAGTTGCCTCAGACCCGGATCAGGGACAATCCCTCGCCTACACCATAACTTCTGGCAATACCAATGCTGCCTTTGCCCTAAATCAGGGCAACGGACGGCTCACTGTTTCAAATGCATCGGCTATAAACGGCTCTACATTCAACCTGCTGGTAAGGGCAACCGATAACGGTTCGCCTGCACTTTGGTCACAGGCAACCATAACCATAAACACATCAGGCACAAGCAATCAGGCACCTGTAATCAACAATCAAACATTCAGCATATCAGCCGGAGCATCCAATGGGACAGTAATTGGTACCATTGTGGCCACTGATCCAAATAGTGGTCAGACGCTTACCTATAGCATCACCTCAGGGAATACCAATGGCGCATTGGCTCTTGCATCGTCAACGGGACGACTTACAGTATCAAATACATCTGCCCTCAGTCCGGGTACGATTACTTTGGTAGTAAGGGCCACAGACAATGGCAATCCCGTTATGTGGTCACAGGCAAATGTTACCATAACGGTTACATCTGACGCAGGTAATCATGCACCCGTTATTTCAGATCAATCCTTTACTGCAGAACCCTATGCATCCAGGGGAACCGATATTGGTGATGTGATTGCATCGGATCCCGATGCAGGTCAAACAATCAGGTATAACATCACTGGAGGCAACACAAACGGAGCTTTTTATATCATTTCATCCCTTGGGAGATTAAGGGTGGCCAACCAAAGTGCAATGGCACCCGGAACATTCTACCTCACGGTGAGGGTTACCGACAGCGGAAGCCCCTCAATATGGTCAGAGGCTACGGTAACGGTTACGGTTGGAAATAATACAGCCAACAATGCACCGGTTATCAACAACCAGTCCTTCGCGCTTTCAGCAAACCCCGCCTCGGGAACTTACGCCGGAACAGTAATGGCCACTGATCCCGATGCAGGACAAAGTATTACTTTCTCCATCAGGTCAGGCAATACCAATTCAGCCTTTAGCATTGGCAGCAGCAACGGACGCATAACTGTTAACAATTCGTGGGCGGTAAATCCGGGCGTATTTAACCTAACCATCAGAGCAACCGATAGCGGGAGTCCCTCAATGTGGTCGGAAGCTACCATTAGCTTAACGGTTAATGGAGGAGGTTCAAACCAGCCTCCATCAATTGGCAACCAATCCTTCTTAATGAGTGAAAATTCTCCATCAGGCACTTTTGCGGGAAAAGTAATTGCAAGCGATCCTGATGCAGGGCAAACGCTTTCCTATTCAATTATTTCAGGAAATACTGATAATGCCTTTATAATTGGAATAAGCTCAGGTAATTTAACCGTAAATAATGCCTCAGGATTAGATTTTGAGCAAAACCCGGTACTTAACCTTGTGGTGAGGGTTGCAGACAATGGCAGCACTAGTCAGAGTTCGCAGGCAATAATTACCATTACCCTAAGTGACGAGAATGAACCACCCGTATTAAATCCTTCCTCAATTGATATTGAAGCCTATTCACCCAATGGTTCTTTCCTTGGTGCCATAAGGGCGGAGGATCCGGATGCAGGGCAATCTGTGAATTACCGCATGGTTTCAGGAAACATATCCGATGCTTTCCATATAAACTATCACAACGGAGCCATTAATGTGATTAACAGTTCAGCGCTCAACCCGAACACCAATCCTGTATTTTACCTGACAGTGGAAGCTACCGATAACGGACAACCTTCGCTCGCATCCACTGCTGTCATAAGGATTGACGTACAGAGATTTAAAAATGGTGAAGAAATCCAGCAGGAGCAAAACCTTGTCAACGAAGAGATTCGCTACAATCTTTTTCCAAATCCTTCAAACAACGGGCATTTCAACCTAATCCTTGGGAAAATGGACGAGCCAGCTACCATTCAGGTAATTGACCTTTCAGGTAAACTGATTACCGAAATAAAGGAGGTAAATACGGAGAAAATATCAATAAATCTTGAAACTATGCCGAAAGGTGTTTACATAGTAAAAATTACCTCCGCCTCTCACACTAAAACTATAAAAGCCATTAAAAACTAATTGCGATTACCCATTACCTTGAAGAGCGGCTGTTCCACGACAGTCGCTTTTTTTATATATGCATCCAAATAATATACTTTACTACTGTAAATTATATTTACAATTCAGTATTCTATAAATTACATCCCAATTTATATCTAGATGTATATCATCATTTTACAAATATTTTTAACACGATTCTATCATTGCTATAGTAATATATATTTTACACATAATTATTTAAACCCGGTTTAAATAATAAAAAATATTTCCATTTCCGGGGTTACTTTTTGCTATTTAGGTAATGAACTACTGATTGCATTCAGGGAAAAAATAGATGAAAAAGGACGCAATCTTACGACATCAGGAATTCTAACAAATACTCAATTCAAACTCACTCACATAATGAAAAGAGAATCTACAACAACTCCAACTTCAGGCCAGAAACTCAAAACTGCATTTTTTACCCTCTTTCTTCTAATTACCGCTCTGGCGTCAACAGCACAATCCTCCTTTTATATTGACCCATCCTTCACAGGACAACCCCGGAATGGCTCAATTGAGAACCCATACACTTCATGGAGTCAGGTGAATTTTTTAAACGGGAATACCTATCTTCAGAAAAGGGGCACTACAGCTTACACCTCAAGCAACGTTTCTGTCACAGGGAGAAATAATATAACCATAGGGGCTTACGGCACGGGAGACAGGCCAAAAGTCATAAAAACAACCGGTGGAGGTCACGTTATAGACTTTACCACTGTTTCAAACTGCACAGTGCGCGACCTTGATGTTAGTGCCACCGCAAGTGTGATTTCAGCGGTGATTATCGATGGGTATGGAACGAACATTTCACCCAATAACCTGATTGACAACTGTATTCTTCACGAAACTGAATGGGGCGTGAGGATCATCACAAATGCGCCGGGAAACCGTATTTTAAATTGCACCATTTTCAACATTGGTGACGATGGCATTTATGCCAAAGATATTTCGGATATAGAAATTGGCTATTGCAACATATCCCATGTAAATACAAAATACTTTACCAATCCCGATCAGAGTTATTCGGCTGGCGACAATATACAACTTGTATCCATCCACAACCTGAATTTTCACATTCACAACAATACCCTTGATCACAGCACTACAGGCAATAAATTTTGCTTTATAGCTGCCGGCGAAACCTACACTGGAATCATCGAGGACAATACGATGATTGGAAATTCAGGCCAAACCACAAGCTGTATCTACCTGGGCAACACAAATAATACGGTAACCATCAGGAACAATACCATTCGCGATGGGAACTACGCGGTATATTCTTATGTGAGCGACCTTCAATTTCATTACAATAAAGTCCTTAGAAATAATATGGGTGTAAGTGTTATGAGCAACCGCACCTTAACCGCATTGAACAATGTTTTCTACAACAACAATGGCATTAGCATTGGAAGCGGATCAGGAACCACGGTCACTTCAAAAAACAATATTTTCCACATATCGGGCAGCAATTCAAGGGTTTATGTTTGCAACAACAATCTGATTTCCGACAACAACAATTTTACCGGACAGCAAAACAATTTTTTGAATGGGTACAGCACACTTAATTCATGGCAATCAGCATCAGGCAATGATATAAATTCCTTCGTTGCAAATCCACTTTTTGTAAATTGTGCCATTGATGATTACTGCTTACTTGCTGCATCACCATGTGTAAATCAGGCCGCAAATGTCGGGCTGGAAAGCGATTTCTTTGGCACTCCTGTGCCCCAAAACTCAGTCCCGGATATTGGGATTCATGAGCGCATGGCAGGAGGGAATTCAAACATTGCGCCTAACATCGCCAATCAATCGTTCAGCACCACAGAGAACCGTTCAAATAGCAGTGTGATAGGCACCGTAATAGCCTCTGATCCGAATGCAGGACAGACCCTCACCTATTCAATAACTTCAGGGAATACCAATAATGCTTTTGCGATAAACTCGGCCAACGGAACATTGACGGTATCAAACAGTCAGGCCTTGAACTATGAAGCTACGCCTCAATTTAATCTCATAGTCCGTGTTCAGGACAATGGAGAAGGCAACCTCAGCGCTAGCGCAACCATTACGGTTAATCTTATTGATGTAAATGAAGCGCCACAAATGAGCGGGATAAATATTCAGATAAATGAAAATTCACCCGCAGGAACAGTTGTTGGACAAATGAACGCTACCGATCCGGATAATGGACAAATTATTACTTATAGTATCCCTTCGGGGAATACAGGCAATGCTTTTACAATCAATTCAGCAACCGGGCAAATAAGCGTTGCCAACAGCAATGCAATAGATTTTGAAACGATACAAAGTTTTCAATTAACCATTCACGCTGCGGACAATGGAATGCCATCAGCTTCCACAACTGCCATTGCTGTCATTAACATTCTAAATGTGAATGAGAGTCCGACAATGAATAACCAGGGCTTTTTATCAGAAAACAATCCTGAAACAGGCTCAATTATTGGGACCATAGTAGCAAGCGACCCAGATAACGGGCAAACGCTTACTTATAGTATTGTTTCAGGAAATACCTCATCAGCGTTTAACCTGAACCAGGCAACAGGCGTTCTAAGTGTAGCCAATGCCTCGGCAATAAACTACGCGATTAATCCTGTTTTCAACCTGATAGTAAGGGCTAACGACAATGGAAGCCCCTCACTCAACTGCACGGCCAACGTTACCATTTCGGTTTCCGATTTCAACAATCTACCGATAATCGCACCTCAAGCCTTTTCAATTGAAGAGAACAGCAGTTCAGGAACTCAGGTTGGCTATGTTTTAGCTATAGATGTTGACCCTGGGCAAACTTTAACCTACTCCATTACTGGAGGCAATAGTAACAGCGCCTTCTCTTTGAACTCCACCACTGGAAAACTCAGCGTGGCCACTCCGTCAGCACTAAATTTTGAAGCAACTCCGGAGTTTTCATTAAATGTAACTGTGCAGGATAATGGGCCTGGCAGCTTATCCTCATCGGCTGTAATGACTATAATCATTAACGATGTGAATGAAGCACCAGCAATGAATAACCAGAATTTCAATGTTGAAAACTATGCTGAAACAGGGACAATTGCAGGAACAATACTGGGCAGTGATCCCGACGCGGGGCAAACCCTCACCTACACCATTGTTTCCGGCAACACCTCATCAGCATTCAATCTTAACCCCAACAGCGGAGTTTTAAGTGTAGCAAATGCTTCAGCTATAAACTACCAGATTAATCCTATCTTTAACCTGGTAGTAAGGGCCACCGATAACGGAACGCCATCACTCAACTGCACAGCGAACATAACCGTGACAGTTTCTGATTTTAACAATCCGCCGATAATAGCTTCTCAAACCTTTTCAATTGACGAGAACAGCACTACAGGAACCCAGGCTGGTATTGTGGTAGCTACCGACAATGACCCTTCACAAACACTAACTTTTTCTATATTAGATGGTAATGCGAACAATGCATTCGCAATAAACGCTTCATCTGGAGCACTTACGGTTGCAAATCCGCTTGCATTGGATTTTGAAGCCACTCAGCAATTTATGATCAATATTTTAGTCCAGGACAACGGCCCGGGAAATTTATCAGCCGAAGCCCTGATGACCATAAATGTCAATAACATCAATGAAGTGCCGGAAATGAATAACCAGAACTTCAATGTTGAAAACTATGCTGAAGCTGGAACTGTTGCAGGAACCATACAGGGCAGTGATCCCGATGCAGGGCAAACCCTCTCCTACACCATTGTTTCAGGTAATACCTCATCAGCGTTCAATCTTAGCCCAACAAGTGGGGCCTTAAGTGTTGCCAATGCTTCTGCTATAAACTACCTGATTAATCCTGTTTTTAACCTGACAGTAAGGGCCACCGACAGCGGAAACCCCTCACTCAACTGCACGGCCAATGTAACAATTTCGGTTTCCGACTTCAATAATCCACCGATAATCGAACCTCAAACATTTTCAATTGACGAGAATAGTGCTACAGGAGCCCAGGTTGGCATTGTAGTAGCTACTGAGAATGATCCTTCACAAACACTGACTTTCTCTATAGTGGGAGGCAATGCGAATAATGCATTCGCAATAAACGCTTCATCAGGAGCACTCACGGTGGCAAATCCGCTTGCACTGGATTTTGAAGCTACCCCTGAATTTCAGCTAAATGTAACCGTAGAGGATAACGGAGCCGGCAATTTATCTTCATCAGCTTTGATCACCATAAGCCTCTTCGATGTTAATGAAGTTCCTGAAATTTTGGCTCAAACTTTGCAGTTGAATGAAAATTCCTCTTCCGGAACCTTTGTCGGTCAAGTATCTGCTACCGATCCGGATCAGGGACAAATCCTCAGTTTTACGATTGTATCGGGCAATACAAACACGGGATTCTCCATAAATCAGAATTCAGGCATATTGTATGTTGCAAATGCGTCCGCGATTGACTTTGAAACTACACCACAGTTTGAGCTTAGCATCAGCGTTACCGACAATGGTACCCCGGAATTTTCTGCACTTTCCACGATAATTGTTTTATTAAACGATATCAATGAAAGCCCGGTGATAAATGATCAGAGTTTTGAAGTTGCCAACAATGCTTCAAACGGCACCATCGTGGGAACACTCACTGCCCAGGATCCTGATCAGGGGCAAACACTAACCTATTCCATTTCTTCAGGAAATACGTTTGAAGCCTTCTCCATTGAGCCAACAACCGGCATTATCAGTGTCTCAAACAGCGCTGCCATCATTGGTGCCATCAATCCCGTTTTTGAACTGGTAGTGAATGTTGCCGACAATGGCACACCGGTATTAAGCAGCAATGCAAACATTAACATCTATATTTCTTCAGAAAACCATGCCCCTCAGATTCAGGCACAGGTTTTTACTGTTGATGAAAACTCGGAAAACGGAACCTTCATCGGACAACTCACATTTTCAGACCCGGATGAAGGACAAACCCTGACATTCAGTATTCCCAGGGGCAATTCCATGGCCGCCTACACTGTTGATGAAAATGGTGTATTACGCGTCAACAATGTGGTTGGTGTAAATTATGAAAGACAGGCTACCTTTCAATTAACCGTAAAAGTTGAGGACAATGGTGTACCAGCTTTATCAGGCACAGCAAGAATTACCGTCCATGTTCTTGACCTCAATGAAAAGCCTGAGATCGCACCGGAACAGATATTTACGATCAACGAACACATGCCGGCAGGGACAACATTTGGCATTGTTGAAGCTTCGGACCCCGACTTTTATCAGGCGTTATCTTATTCGATTGTAAATGGCAACGCACAGAATGCATTTGCAATTGACGCTTCCACGGGTATGTTGAGCATTGCAGGATTTATATGTTACGAACTCTGCAGCAACTATAGCCTAAGTGTAAAAGTCACGGACAATGGAAACCCGGCAATGAGTGATGAAAAACAAATCATCATTAACATCAGCGATGTAAATGAAGCCCCAATAATTGCTGATCAGTCATTTGAAGTAAATTCATTCGTACCCGCCGGCACCCTAATAGGGACAATTCTGGCCAGCGACCCTGATCCCAATCAAACGCTCACTTTTTCAATCACCAATGGGAACATTGACAATGCATTTGCCCTAAACAGCAACACAGGTGAACTTTCAGTAAGTAATCCGGATGCATTAGAGACAAATCCATCCTTTGACATTACAGTCAGGGCTAAAGACAATGGTCAACCTTCGCTCAGCGCCTATGCCCATATTACCATAACTATTATTTACACAAATAATGCACCGGTAATCGCGGAACAATCTTATGAAGTTCCCGAGAACAGTCCGATGGGATTCATAGTGGGACAGGTTATGGCTAATGATCCAGATGAAGGGCAGGAACTTACTTACAATATTGTATCAGGAAATACCAATCAAACATTTACGCTTACCGAAAATGGTGTAATCCTGGTTAACAAACCCGAAGACATCAACTTCGCAGCGAATCCAACGTTCAACATGACGGTAAGGGTAACCGACAATGGCTCGCCCATATTATCGGCTGAAGCCAACATCACCATAAAAGTGATGAGTTCCAATAATCCTCCGGTAATGGACCCTCAAACATACAGCTACAAGGAGAATGCCCCGAATGGACGTTACATCTGCCGTTTTGTTGCTACAGATGACCCAGGAGACAAGGTACAGTTCTACCTGCTCGAAGGCAACACGAATGATGCATTCTGGCTGCAGGCATACACCGGCAGGTTGTTTGTCAACAACAGCGAAGCCCTCGATTTTGAAACGAATCCCGTATTTAACCTTAAAATCAGGGCAATGGACAATCATGGGGCTTATACTGATCTAATTGTTCCCATCCTGTTGACTGACGAGAATGAGGCACCTATTGTAGCAGACCAGGCCTTTAACACCAGCAGACCCGCAGACCAAGGAGCAGAAGTAGGAAAAGTTGAAGCCACAGATCCGGATGCCGGACAAGTTTTGAGTTATTACATCAGGCAGGGAAATGTCGATAATATCTTCAAAATTGACCTTACAACCGGCATAATTTCCATCGACAACGCTGTTGCATTTAATCAATCATCAGACAAGACTTACAACCTCCGCATAAGGGTGCGCGACAATGGCCACGGATACCTTTCTACCTATTCCAATGTAACCATATCGGTAAACAAAAACCAACAAGCAGGGGAAATTATAACCACACCTGAAGAAACAGATAGAATTGCCGAGGTTATAGTCTACCCAAATCCTTCCTCAAATGGCATCTTCTATGTTAAATGCACTGAATTCAACAAGGAAAATGCCTCGCTTACAATACTATCGCTTACGGGTAAAGTTATGTTGCAGAACAATATTACCGGAAACTCCGAAAAATTAATTGATCTTGCTTCAATGCCCAATGGTATTTACATACTAAGGATTGTGGACGGCAATAATGCCTATACAAAGAAACTGATCAAACAATAATCCATTCTTTTAGAGGCAAAAATAAAGGGCTGTTACAATCAACAGCCCTTTATTTTTATCTGGAATATTCTTTGTAGATTTTTCGAATGCCCTCGTCAAGGCTTACCTTTCTTTTCCAACCAAGAGAGGTTAATTTGGATACATCCAGTAGTTTTCGAGGGGTACCATCCGGTCTGGTAGAATCAAAACTTATGACTCCTTCAAAACCAATTATTTTTTGAATCAAATGTGCCAGATCTTTGATGGAAACCTCAAGCCCTGACCCTATATTAATGTGCATATTCAGCACTTCTTTTGGAGTGCTGTCGTACTTAATCGCTTTAAGCTGCTGAAAACTATAATTTTCCATCAAAAACACACAGGCATCAGCCATATCTTCACTCCAAAGAAACTCTCTGAGCGGACTACCGGTTCCCCAAAGCGAAAGTTCAACTTTTGCGGAACCTTCAACCCTTCGAATACCAATCTTCTCAAGATAACTGATTATTTCAGCTTCACCGGGATGCGGCGCTGTTATGGCGGAACCATGCATCATTATATCGCGACGAATTGCGGCCAGGTCATTTCCCTGTAAACATTTACTCAGATAGATTTTCCTTAGCAAAGCCGGCAGCACATGCGAATTTTCGAGTGAATAATTGTCATTTGGTCCATACAAGTTGGTGGGCATCACCGAAATAAAGTCTGTACCGTATTGCGCATTGTAAGCTTCACACATTTTGAGGCCGGCAATTTTTGCAATGGCATAAGGTTCGTTGGTATATTCGAGGGGACTGGTGAGCAGGTCGTCCTCCTTCATAGGCTGTGGAGCATTCTTGGGATAAACGCAACTACTTCCCAGGAAGAGGAGCTTTTTAACACCATTCAAATAAGCAGTGTGAATGACATTGTTCTGGATTTGAAGGTTTTCGTAGATAAACTGGGCACGGTAAATACTATTTGCCATGATCCCACCAACTTTTGCTGCCGCCAGAAAGACATATTCAGGCTTTTCGGCTTCAAAAAATGCCTTTACAGCCTGCTGATTGGCAAGGTCAAGTTCAGCATGGGTTTTCGTAACAAGATTGGTATATCCTTTAGAAGTCAGATTTCTTAAAATCGCACTTCCTACAAGCCCCCTGTGCCCTGCAATGTAAATTTTGCTCTTTTTGTCCATGAATCCCTTATTCAAAATAACTCAAAACATCATATCCCCCTTCTTTGAGATACTTGTCTTTTTTCATCAGTTTAATATCACCTTCCATCATATCCATTACCAAACCCTTCAGGTCATACTCGGGTTCCCACCCAAGTACAGTTTTTGATTTTGAAGGATCGCCAATCAACAGTTCTACCTCCGTTGGCCTGAAATAACGAGGATCAACCGAAAGCACTTCCTTTCCAACCGGCAATTGAAAGTCAGGGTTGACACATTTATCGACAAACGCCTTTTCATCCACACCGGTCCCACTAAAACGAAGACTTATTCCAACTTCTTCAAAAGCCATCCTTACAAATTCCCTTACTTCGGTTGTTACCCCTGTAGCGATTACAAAATCGTCGGGCTTATCCTGCTGGAGTATAAGGTGCATAGCCCTTACATAATCCTTGGCATGACCCCAGTCGCGTTGGGCTGATAGGTTGCCAAGATATAATTTATCCTGCATTCCCAGAGCAATGCGGGCGACAGCCATCGTGATTTTGCGAGTAACAAAGGTTTCACCACGAATAGGCGATTCATGGTTGAAAAGTATTCCGTTGGAAGCAAACAAACCATAAGCTTCACGGTAGTTTACGGTTATCCAGTAGGCATACAGCTTTGCAACAGCGTAAGGACTGCGTGGATAGAAAGGCGTTTTTTCACTCTGTGGCACTTCCTGAACTAATCCATACAGCTCACTGGTTGAAGCCTGATAAATACGTGTCTTTTTTATCAACCCGAGCAGCCTGACTGCTTCAAGCAGACGAAGTGTTCCAATTCCATCAGCATCAGCAACATATTCGGGCGAATCAAAACTCACCATAACATGGGACATGGCAGCAAGGTTGTATATCTCATCGGGCTGGACTTCCTGAACAATACGGATAAGGTTCGAGGAATCGGTCATATCGCCATAATGAAGCACAAAATGCCGGTTTTGAATATGGGGATCCTGATAAAGATGATCTATGCGGTTGGTATTAAACAATGAACTGCGGCGTTTTATCCCGTGAACAATATAATTCATTCTTAGCAAATACTCAGCCAGATATGCACCATCCTGTCCGGTTACTCCCGTAATCAGCGCTACTTTTTGTGACATGTTAAATTTATTTACGATAAAAAACAAAAATACTAACTAAACAACAACAACAATGCGTTTTGGTTAAACTATTCCATATTTTTATTCACACCACTACTAGTTCACCCCTACCCACACCAAGATTGTTGACAATTGTTATAACTTTGCGAAATTGACAGGCATTCAATATAGCGATGTTTATGCACAACAGAACATTCACTTTGATTATTTCCGTTGCTTTGGGGCTAATGCTGCTCTTTATAGTTGCACCTATTGCCGGCATCGTATTCAAAACCCCGCTTTCAGACTTATTTGAAACAACTTCCGACAAACAGGTTGCCAGCAGTATAATACTAACCATCTCTGCATCTTTTACTGCAACCTTTATCTTTGCCTTCATATCCTTACCAGGTGCATGGCTTTTGGCCCGCAGAAAATTCCGTTTAAAAAGGCTTGTCCTTGGAATCATCGACCTTCCGGTTGTTATTCCGCATACCGCAGCAGGCATTGCACTACTTGGGCTGGTTTC
>SWCB01004556.1_pt1 | contig 93269 bp, 64 predicted proteins | sample 4692901 | NCBI WGS metagenome assembly SWCB01 (sample SAMN10267276, study PRJNA491770) | bioreactor metagenome | isolation source: DHS bioreactor inoculated with subseafloor sediment | place: Japan: off Shimokita Peninsula | collected 2006-08 | reverse complement strand
GAGTTCCTTAAGACGATCAATTTTGGCTTCTGAATCGGGCTCGGTAATAACCGCGGGATAGCCACCATATATGAGAAATTTCTCCCATTCAATCAACAGGAGTTCAATTTGGGTACTTTTATAGTCCGCCTTTGTTTTTATCCGGCCAAGTTCTTCAAGTAATTCCTGCTTACCGGAAATCTCAAGGTATTCATCATATGCGCAGGTATAAAGAGGAAATATTTTTTTCCTTCCCGCCAGGGAGTCCCTGAAGCGATCATTCATATAGAAAGCACTGCTTCCGGTGGCAACAATCTTTATCTTTGCGGCATATTCATCGTACAATAATTTTAGATAATTTGATGGATCATCAAGGTATTGAACCTCATCAACCAAAATGACCACCTTACGGTCGGTTTCAGGCAGAAACTTCAATAAGTTGAGCGGACTTAGGTTTAATTCTGCCAGGATTGACTTGTTTTCAAGGTTCAGAAATACTACCGGAAAGCCTGCTTCTTTGCAATGATCTTCCAATTGCCGTAGAAGGGTGGATTTTCCGGTTTGCCTGGCTCCGGTTATAATGCTAAATTCCTTCTTTGGCAGGTGTTCCAATAAAGCTGGGAATAACTTTCTTCGAACCATAATGTTGAATTTTCTACAAAGTTAATAAATATTTTGGATATTATTCCCCATGTAGGGGGTAAAATATCCGATAATTATACCGGTGCAGGGGGTAAAATAACCAATAATTTTACTAAAGCTGAGAATAACATATACATTATGCGAATGTGAACAACCAGAAAACTACAGCACTATTTGATAATTACAAATTTTGAAGTTTCTGACCATCCGTTTGTTACCAGCCTGCAAATGTGCATTCCTGGCGGCATGGATCCGGCTTCGGTTATATCAAAGGAATATACACCAGGGGATTTATACTGACCGGGCATAAGTACCTTTAACAACCCGCCACTTAAGTTGAGAACTTCAAGTTTAACTTCAGTACCTTTAAAGACTTCATATGTGATTGTGACATTCTCACGGGCAGGATTGGGGCTGACTGATACTATCCTGGCATAAGGTAAAATCTTACGAGTTCCGGCTTGGTAATCAGCAATACCGGTTACTACCGAGGTGCCAAGGATAACTCCGACAGTGCCACAAACAGAGCCTATACCTGTTGCATACATGGAAACAGACTGCAAGCGTTCATTTGTTTTTACCGAATTGTCGGTCCAGGTGATTCCACCGTCCTGAGTTTCGAGAATAGTTCCTTCCCATCCTACCATCCAGCCATTATTTGCATCTGTAAAACAGACATCTTCCAGATATTGTGTTGTACCAGTATTCATTATAGCCCAGGATAGTCCACCATTAGTAGTTTTATATGCTTTCCCGTAATCTCCGGTGAGATATCCTGTGTTTTCATTTATAAAAAAGACGGATTTGAAACTTCCCGATAAGTACTGGATGACCCAGTTGTTACCGCCATCAGTAGTTGCCATTACAATACCATCTTTGCCGGTAATCCAGCCCTTTTCAGGGGTAATGAAGAAAACAGACTTCAGATCTTTATCAACCGTTGGTGCAATCTGATCCCAGATTGTTCCGCCATTAGAAGTGCTAAACATTGTTCCGCTATAGCCAACCGCCCAGCCATGGTCAGCATCTGAAAAACTGACGGAAATCAGGTACGATGATGTTATGTTTAATTGCTCATTCCAGGTTTCTCCACCGTCAGTAGTTTTCAGGATTTTTGAGCCTACAGCCCAGCCTGTTGTTGTATTGATAAAATCAGTACTGTTTAAAACGCACCCGGGAATATTGTTTTTAATGGAAAAAGTGTTGCCCCCGTCAATGGTCTTTAAAATAATTCCGTTCGTACCAACAAAAATGCTTTTGTCTGGTCCCAAAGTTTCACAATCGTAAAGTTCTTCACTGGTTATGTTTTTTGATCTTGTAATCCATATAACTCCTCCATTGATGCTATTTGCTATGCTTCCCGCATCTCCGACGGTGCACAAATGATCAGTATCTAAGGCTGCTATTGATATTAATGCATTATTACCAACTGTAGCCTGCTGCAACCAGTTGCCACCGCCATTGGTTGTGCTGAGAATCCGACCGCCGGAACCCACTGCCCATCCCTTGTTTGAATCAAGGAATAAAATATCGTAAAGGCTTCCTCCGTCTGAACTTTGTGAAACCCAGGTAAGGCCCCCGTTGGTGGTCTTTTGAATTGAATTTCCGGTTCCGGCTATCCAGCCTGTGCTGCTATTGATGAAGAAGATTGAATAATAAGCTTGCGGTCCGATGGCTGAAAGTGACCAGGAATCCCCGCCATTTGTTGTGCTGAGCACCTGACCTATGGAACCTACTGCCCAGCCGGTATTTGCATCAATGAAAAATACGGACATCAATGTTCCAGAAGTCACACCGCTGTTTAGCTGCACCCAGCTCGCTCCACCATCAGTTGTTTTTATGATTCTGCCTTCTGTGCCAACTATCCATCCAATATTTTCGTCAATAAAGAAAAATCTGGAGACATCAAAATAAAAAGGAATACTGAGCACATCCCAGTCAGACCCACCATTCACCGTTTTATAGAGCAGTGCTCCTTTTGAAAGAATATATCCTGCCGAGGAATTTACGAAGCCGATGTCCATTAAATCGTTCTCCTGCGGAAAGCCCGGCACATTATCCCAGGTATCGCCCCCATCCTGGGTTTTAATAAGGGTACCTCCTTTACCGACAGCCCATGCATTGGTTTCAGTAGAGAATACAATTGCACTAAGTTTATTTCCCTGCGGATATGGATTCTGCCAATACCAGTTGGTCTGGCCTTTCACAACGGGAAAAAGATTAACCATTATCAGGCTGCAAAAAATTAAGAAGGTTTTCATGGGATAAAGTTTGGTTAATGAAATGATCATTGGTTAATGTCTTAAGAGTTAAACCCGAAGTTTTTTTTTACTTTGACGAAAAATACTTTGATAAATGGTTGGTTGTCTGTGTGAAATGCAATTTCTAAGATTTTAATAATGTATCCCTCCACTTTAAATTTTTATTTAGCAACCACCATCTTCTTAGTATCCACCGCGTCACCGATTCTTAGTTGATAGAAATACATCCCCGATGACAATCCCGAAGCATCAAAAGTTACCTGATGTTCGCCCGATGACCTGTTTTCATCAATAAGTGTTTTGATTTCCCTGCCCATAAAGTCGAAAACTTTAAGGACAACACGGCTGCCAGTTGCCTGCTGCCAACTTATGGTTGTTTGCGATTGGAAAGGATTGGGGTAATTCTGAATAAGGTTACACAATGACGAGCTCATCCTATGCTCTGTGGTTGAGGTTACCATTCCACCGGTGTTGGTTCGTAAAATGGTTCCACTATTCCCTACTGCCGTGCAGTGTTTTTCGTCAGTCATTGACACGCAATACAGGCTTTCTGTCAGGCCATTTGCCTGAACTGTCCAGTTTGTGCCACCATCGGTTGTACGAAGAATAACGCAATAGATCCCTCCTGACCAGTAATCACCAACAGCCACGCCATTGTTCTGATCCCCATAAGACACACTCCTCAAATCGCAGCTTATGCCGCATGTTTGTTGTGTCCAGTTTTCGCCTCCATTTGTGGTATGAAGGATGGTGCCGTTTTCGCCTACGGCTGTGCCGATATTCGCGTTAATAAAGTCCACGCCCATTAGTCTTGAACCCGTCCCGCTGGTTTGTGCTGACCAGATTTCGCCACCGTTGGTTGTGCGCAGGATAATGCCGTTATCACCTACTGTTGTTCCGGTATTTGCATCGGTAAATGAAACGCCCCTGAGTGCGGTTGTTATTCCGCTTGTTTGTGCGGTCCAGGATGTTCCTCCATTGATTGTTCTGAGAATAGTACCGCTGAAACCTACGACTGTTCCATTATTGGCATCAGTAAAAGAGACACTTCTCAAAAAATTGGTTGTTCCACTGTTTTGTGATGCCCAGGATACTCCGCCATCTGATGTTTTGATGATGGTACCGGTTTGTCCTACGGCTGCTCCATGAAGTTCATCGGCAAAACTCACGCTAAGTAAATCATAGCCAACCCCACTTGTTTGTTCAGTCCAGATTGTTCCCCCATTGCTTGTCCGCAGGATTTTACCATACCCACCCACAACAGTCCCAACCGCTGAATCCATAAAACATACTCCCATTAGGGTATTGTTTGTAAGTGAATTAGAGATTAATGTCCATGAATTTCCTCCATTAGTGGTATGAAGCATTGTACCATGATCGCCCACCGCTGTGCCATGATCAGCATCTGCAAAAGAGACTCCATTTAGGAATGCTGTTGTACCACTGGTTTGTGTTACCCAGGTTTCGCCACCATTAATAGTTCGTAGGATTGTTCCGCCAGGCCCAACGGCAGTTCCTTTATTGGCATCGCTAAAAGAAACACAGTCTAAGCGGCCTCCCGCTGCGGTTAGAACATTCCATGTAGCTCCTCCATCAATAGTTCTAAGTCTGGTAGAATTCATACCAACAGCGTTTCCTGTATTTATATCAGTAAATGAGACACTAAACAACGAATTGCTTGTCCCGCAGGTTTGTAAAACCCATGTTTGACCCCCGTTGGTGGTTCTGACGATGGTCCCATTTTCACCTACCGCTGTACCAGTGCTTTCATCTGTAAAAGAAACGCTGTGCAAATCGATGTTCGTCCCGCTTGTTTGGGCAACCCAACTTTCCCCGCCGTTTGTGGTTCTGAGAATGGTACCCTGTCGGCCCACGGCGGTGCCATTGTCCGGATCAGGAAACGAAATGCCATGCAAATCAAATGTGGTGCCGCTTAGTTGTTCAACCCAATTTGCTCCGCCATCCAACGTGGAGAGTATAGTTCCCTTATCTCCCACACAAATTCCATAAATGGCACTTCCTTGCTGAACCAAAGAGATACTTCGCAAGGTGGCTGAAACTCCGCTCACTTGTATTTGCCAGTTTGTGCCGGCGGAAGATGTATTGAGGATGGTACCATGTGTGCCCACTGCCCAGCCGTCAAAAGGTGAAATATAATCAACACCAAACAGCGAATTGCCCTGTGGTAAAGGGTTTTGCCAAAACCATCCTTCTTGCTGTGCATAATCGGGTAATGTCAGCAGACAAACCGAGAGCAGAATTAAAGATAACTTTTTCATTTTTAGTTCCTTTCAATTTTTTAAAGGTTTATGATTTTTTAAGTTACCTGACCAACACCATCTTCTTCGTTTCCACCGCTTCACCGATTCTTAACTGGTAGAAATAAATCCCTGCCGTTAAATGGGCAGCATCAAAAGTTACCTGATAATCGCCTGCCGACATAAATTCATCAATTAGTGTCCTGATTTCCCTTCCTGTAAAATCATATACTTTCAGAACTACCCGGTTATCAAGTTCAAGTTTCCAGCTTATTTTTGTGAAGTGAGTAAATGGATTGGGATAATTTTGATTGAGAACAATAGCTGAACCCTTGTTTTTTAGATAAGGAATTTCATCCACCGACGTTATAATCCCACCATTATTTGTTTTCTTTATAAATCCATCATACCCGGAAATCCATCCTGTTTGGGAATCAATAAAAAAGAGCGATGTAATTGGCTGACCAATATTGGCATTTTGCTTCACCCAGGTTACTCCGCCATCGTTGGTATATCCTAAATAACCTCCTGTTCCGGCAACAAACCCTTCTTTGGAGTTTAGAAAAAAAAGTTGATACAATACTACGTTAGTACCTGTTGCGCCAGTGAGTACGGGTATCCAGGTAATTCCGCCATCGGTGGTTCTCCCAACATTTTTTCCGCTTCCGCAGGCCCAGCCTGAATCGGGTGTTGCAAAGAATATACTGGTAAAATAACCACCACTCGAATAAAGATTAACCCAGTTTTGCCCACCATCAATGGTTTTTTTAATAAAACCGTTGCCGGCAGTCCAGCCAGTATCCTTACTAACAAAATAGCCGGTATTATAAAACAAGTCAGGGACATTTAAGGGCTCCCAGGTCAAACCACCATCAATTGTTTTCGAAATTACTTTCGAGCCAAAAGCATAACCATAGGGGTACTCTGGAAGCGATAGTTCCCCAAAACCACTCGTTCCTCCCTGAAGATCGATGTTTTGCCAACTATATCCACCATCTGTTGTTCTGGCAATGGAGTATCCTGTGCCAACGGCAATACCTATATTATCATCAAAAAACTTAATATCGGTTTGAGTTGAGTTCATCGAGATTGGAATATATGACCATGTTGTACCTCCATTGGTGGTCATATATACGCCATCATCATAAAAAACTCCGGTAACGAAACCTTTTTCAGGCGACTGAAAATAGATGCGGCTAATAGTACCATTAAAGAAAAGTGTTGATGTGTAATTGTCCCACGATAATCCTGCATTTGACGTTGCAATAAATGCTGTTCCATAAATTCCATTATCACCGGCACAAAAGATATGTGTGTTGCTAATATAAGAAGCCGCATTCAAATTGCCACCAATTAAGTTGTATTCTATTAAAGTAACCCAGGTATCTCCTCCATCGGTGGTTTTGAACACACCCATACCAACTGCAAAACCGGTTGTGCCACCAGTAAAGAATTTTAGCGATTTAATTGATGGCGAAAGGATGGTTTCCCAATTAAGGCCCCCATCAACAGATCGGAGCAGACCATAGCCTCCCGCAAAAATCGTATCTAATGAAGCATAATAAACCGAGTAAAAAGTATTGTTTCCCGCAGGCGCAATGGACACCCAATTTAAACCACCATCCTCAGTTTTTAAGAGTGTATTGTTCCAGCCGGCAACAATCCCATTATTTTGGTCATAGAAATGGATGGAGTTTAAAATACTGGTAGTGCCGGTTACAGAATTTTGCCAGGTCGTGCCACCGTCATTGGTTTTTACAACCGTACCATTGTAGCCGCATATCCAACCATTGTTTTCATCGAAAAAATATCCTTTATTCAGGTATTGCCCAATGCTGTTTGGCTTTTTTACCCAATTGTTCCCGGCGTCAACCGTTTTGTATAAGCTTCCCCCTGCACCAAATATATATCCAACATTTGGGCTTGGAAAGCAAATCCCCAGAAAGGTATCCTCTGTATTCAAATCCTGTTTGTAGAAATGAGCCCCTCCATCGGTAGTTTTCATTACTGTTCCCAGGAAACTATCTATCCATCCGGTATTCTCATCTACAAAACATACATCCTGTGCTCCAAAGCTGCCCCAATTGGGGTTCTGAAAGAACCAACCTTCTTGTTGTGCATAATCGGTTAATGTCAGCAGACAAACACTTAGCAAAATCAGTGAGAACTTTTTCATTTTTAATCCCTTTCAGATTTTTCAAAGATTTATAATTCTTTAAGTTACCTGACCACCACCATCTTCTTAGTTTCCAGCGCGTCACCGATTCTTAACTGGTAGAAATAAATCCCTGCCGTTAAACGGGCAGCATTAAAAGTTACCTGGTGTTCGCCCGGTGAGCTGTTTTCATCCACCAGTGTTCTGATTTCCCTGCCCATGAAGTCGAAAACTTTTAGGATTACGTGACGTCGGTCTGCCAGATACCAACTAATTTTTGTGTCAGTAGTGAATGGATTTGGGTAGTTCTGAAATAATACATAACCATAAGGAATATCATGATTATCTTCACCCGTTAGAGCACCGGCAACATCTGAATCGGAAATTACCCATTCGCCAAAGTATGTTTGTCCTGTTGCGGTTAACCAGTTATTTGTGGTACTGGTATCGGATGATAACTCAGGCCCGTTCCAGCTCGTACTATCCCAACGCCATAAATTTAAGTCATTCTCAACTTCTCCGTTAAGCTCTGCATTTTTATAACTCAATGTGATGTCGAAAGTTGCTCCGCTTTCTAGTGATGTAATTTCATACCATCTCTGCACGCTTGCCGGTGCATTGTTGTGGGTCTCTGCGGGATGCACGGTGACATCAATTTCAGAAAGCGAACCCAGCGTTGTTACATTTATCTTTGCTCTTACCTGACCACCAAAATAATACTCACCAGTTCCAATAATACTTTTTAAAACTCTGGTTCCGGTATATTCTTTTGCGCCAATATCCAGGACCCACCCCATATTGTGGTTGGTTGTTTCGTTATAAACCAAAGTATCCGCACCAGCGTCAATACAAGGAGAATTATAAAGGAGCGTAAAAACACCATTGGCCGGATCAGCTAATCGTGGATTTGCAAGCACTTCATTGTTGGAAGTAATATTAGCGTTATAATTTAGTCCATTATTATAAAAGCAATTGTTCCAATTATTGGTTAAGATTTCACCCGAAAATATTGCAACACTATCGCTTCCCGCAACCTTGTGATCCATGAAGATATTATTCTTCATTTTAAAATTGTATCCGCCATACCAGTAATATAGCCCACTGCCATTACCTGGTACAAAGCTCAATTCTTTATTGGCATTCCGATAAAAAGTGTTATTGCCTAATGTACAGGATCCGGCATTATATGACCAGGCACCACCGCCATAACCCTCACCCAATTCTGATGCGATATTATTGGAAATAACATTGTATGATACTGAATGTCCTGCGACAACAACACCGCCACCTCTGCCATATCCGTAAACAGAAGCAGTATTATTGTCTATAATGTTATATTCCAATATAACATCATTACCTTCTATTGATACACCACCGCCGCCGCCCTGATATCCCGAACTAATACAAGCTTTATTATTGGCTATTAAATTATTCTTAATCTGAATATCACCACTGCAAGATATTCCGCCTCCAGTACCCTCTTGTCCGGAGGATCCAATGTTGTCTGTTATTTCATTCTGATATACATAATGATTTATACCATTAATGTTTATTCCGCCACCCGTGCCACCTCTTGAAGTTGAAGCAATATTAAAGGATATAGTGTTTGATAGAATTTGCACAACACCATTTGTAACGTATATTCCACCTCCAAACCCGTATCCAGCAAGTCCATAAAGTCCATTGGATGCTATATTGTTTGAAATAATATTATCAGAGATTATGGCATAAGAATTATTACAATAAATTCCACCGCCAAAGGCCGATCCGTTAGTAGTAGCAATATTATTAGTGATGATATTATGATGAATTTGCGGCATGGACAAATTATCGGAAGATATTCCCCCACCATCTCCGTCTTTTAAAGTGGTGGCAATATTTGAATCGATAGCACAATACTGAATTATTGGATTTGTGCCAGCACCTGTTATTGCAATGCCACCTCCATAACTCTGGTTATATGTTGTTGCTGCCGTATTATTAGAAATCCGGCAATTTTCAATTACCGGGTCGGCATTAGACATAATAAGAATCCCACCACCGTTTAAAGCATTAATTGTTTCGAGTGTTGCATCCCCTTCTGTGATTTTAAAACCCCTGAGATGAGTAGAATTTGAGATATTACTGGTACTTATCGTAAATATGCGGCACTGAACAGAAATGTCAGGTTTTATTATGCATTGGCTGCTATCATATAATGCCATGCCCCATGAATTGTTTGAACCGTCATCGGAGGTGATCATCCTGTTGCTTGTTAGCGATAAGCAAGAAGTGATAAAATATGTTCCGTACTTTACCATAATAGTATCTCCTGCTGCTGAAGCGCTGATTGCAGCCGAAATGGTTTTTTTCGCCAAAGCCCAGCTCAATCCTGAGCTGCTATCATCCGGCCTGGCATTATCCACAAAATAAGTAGTAGAATTGGTTGATGCTACATGCAAGAAAGCAATGCCATAGGGCAGGCAACCCCGGGCGTTTGCGCCGTTTATTGCAAACAGGGCAAACAGTAAAACGTAGAGCTTTTTCATGATTTCAGTTTTTTTTGGTTATTAAAAAATGCGTTTCAGTCTTTAATTTATTATCAATTTTCCAACCTCCACCATCTTTTCATTATGCAGCCGCACAATGTAAATCCCTGGTGGCAGGTTACTGATTCCCAAAGTAATTCCCTCATTTCCAATCGGCAGTATTAGTTCCTTAATTTTTACACTGGTCGAAGAATACATACTTATTTTCGCCGGCTGAGTGTTGAACCGCGGTACCCGGATGCTGACATGATCGGTTGCAGGGTTGGGGAAGATTAGCAGCCCGGGATTTTCATCCGGTTTATCAATTCCAACAGGTATTCCTGAAGAGATCAGTTCCGGATTGCCTTCCGCAGCGGCATGGTTGTGCCATACGGACAAATCCCTGAGATCGTTGGCTCCAACGCCGTTTATACCCAGATCTTCAAACACCTCGAAACGATAGTATGCGACCAATCCGCTGTCGGCAGAAGCGTAATATGCAGGAGAAAGGGTGTCGTGCATTATCTGCCGGATTTGATTTTGCTTTAGTGCCCGCTGCCAGATGCTCAACTCATCCATCGGGCCTTTAAGGTTTTGATTTGGGCCCCGCCGGGCAATAATCAGATCGCTGAAGTTATTCACATCCGGCCACAAACCATAATAGAACAATTGAATAAAATCAACCGCTACCCCATCCACAAAAACGACAATCCCATTTTCATCCTTATCGGCAACAATAGCAAAATGGTGCCAGTTGCCATCAATAAATTCCAAAGCAGTATAACCACTCCTTTCCGATAAACCTGAGTTTGCAATGTGATTTACCCGTATTCTTTTCCCCGGCTGAGGGTTGTGTGGATCATCCATGGCAAAACCATACGCATACTGGGTATAAGGTTCGTTCGTCAACCTTTTCATGACAAACGGGGACACCTGGTCTTCATCTGCCGCTTTTATCCACAGGGCAACCGTCCAACTTCCATTACCGGGGTTGAGGCTCGCGTGATGAGGCACAATACAATAGTCATCAATTCCGTCGAAGTTTATGGCATTACCAAATGGCTGGCCAATCAATGGAAAAGAGATGCAAAATATCAGGATGGTCAGGAGATGTTTTTTCATGGCGCTTATCGTTGAACAATGATTTTTTTGGTAATGGATAAATCCTTAGCTGTCATCCGGCTGAAAGTGATGCCGCATAGAGCTTAGAAAACTCACCGTTTTATTATTTTTCTGACAAACGGCTTCCTCTCATCAAAGCAAACCCGCAGGAAATAAACTCCGGAAGGCAAACTGCCAAGTTCAAGTTTGAATGTATCAAGTCCTGCCGGAATAGTGGATTTCAATACATTAATTCCACTAAGGGTAAACAGTTCAACAGCAGCGCCATGCCCATAACTTCCGGCAAACCGCATATTTAATGCTGAGGTTGCCGGATTTGGGTATATTTTCAATAGATTTTCATTGTTGTCCTTAATACTGTTCGGGGCCAATGACGCGATATAAAATCGATAGGAGACACGATTTATATCCTGAAGGTTTTCAAAATCAATGAAAAGTTTTTTCAATGGGAGGTCAGGCATAAATAAGGCACAGGCAGCCTCATCGGCAGGTAAGCCGCCAATAACAATATTATTATAAACGGTGTAATCATCCGGGGTGCCTGAGCCCAATAAAGCTGCATAGGTTGGGTCCCACTTTGGAATTTTAATGTCGGCAACAATGGTATCCGCATCAAAAAGTTCAATAAGCCAATCATCAATTTTCTCAACGGAAACTGCGTTATCATTCGCGTCAATTGCTGAGATAAGACAATTTTCCACATCAATATCCCGCACACAAAACCCCCAGCCCTCAGCCGGGGTTGTTTGGTTAAAACTGATGGTAAGCCTTGACTTCGAAACGATGGGACTGCCTATTGTTCCCTCGCCATTAGCGATGATTTGTATGCTAAGACTCTCTTCTGCATCGGCCTGTCCAAAGGTATTTTCTAATGCGTTTCCATCGTGAAACAATTCATCCGCGCGTATTTCCGCACTACCATTGATGCTTCCAGTGGCTACCCAGGTAAAATTGGGTAACATTGCAGAATTGAATGTTCCTGTACCCTCATTGGTAGTAGTAATTGCAAAATCAGCATACTCCTGTGCCTGCATTGGAGCGCAAAGGAAAATGGTAACAATGAAGAGTAAAAGTAAATTTTTCATGGCTTTCTATTTTGGTTTTTACTTTAGTGATTTTACGCAAGTGATTCTTCGCAAAACTTTTTATTTCAGCACTTAAGCGGTAAAGGCAACTTGAAATAAAACTTTGGATAATCAACTGCCAATATCCGGATGGGAAACTTGCAAAAGGCATTTAAGAAAAAAGGTGAAGCTGGTGAGTGGATTACCGAAATGAGATATCCTCCTCTGGGATATGTTTTTGGCAACATTTCTGCTTTTTTTAAATATGAAATGAAGTTTGAATTAGCATTCAATCTTAATATTCCTCAGGTGGGGAGCCGGAAATACATTGGAGGGAGCAGAGGACGAGAAAAGGTGAACAGATTCAAATGGCCGGTAATTCAGGGTTTAATGAAGGCTAAAATCTCTTAAAAAGCCTTAAATAGCCGTATTGGAATTAAGCCTAAAATTACGAAATAAAAGCGTGAAAGTCAAGAGGGAAAATTAGGGAAGGCTATTGAACCACACGTGCACAACATGTCCAGCTTAAGGGTGGATAGGGCAAAAGGATTATTCATTGCAATTATCGTTGAATGATGATTTTTTTGGTGATGGATAAATCCTTAGCCGTTATCCGGCAGAAATAGATGCCGCTTGTCAGGTTGCTGATATCCAATTCAAGTACCTCTGAAAGGGTGGGAATGTGTTTTTCAATCAACATCCATCCATTCAAATCATAGATACCGATTTCCTTATTGCCTTTCAACTTATTTAATTCAGCCAGCCACAAAGTTTCCTTCGCGGGATTCGGGAAAATGCGGATGGGCTCATTTTCAAGAATATCCACACTGACATGCCCACCTTCAACGGCTACCCTCCACCAGTTTTCGATTGTTTCGTCAAAAGAGGTAATGTTGTACCAAACCGTTTCAATGAAGCTGGTAGGAATTTCATCTTCAGGGTACATGCACGAATGTGGCGAGCGGGTTATGAAAGGTACCAGCGTTTCCAGATTGGCCGTGTCGTGAACCGTGGCTATGACTTTTCGGTTTTCATAATCAAATACAGGGGGTGCAATCTGCGACTCGAAGTAAACATCGAGAATATCAGCTTCGTAAACCGGTGGTGGCGCAGCCTGATACCGGATGGTGGTTGCATCGTCAACCTGAATAGAATCAAAAGCCCCGGCAGCTACCACAAAATCGTCATCGCCTATCACCTCAATTTCCCAGGGGGTGCCGTAGAGGTTGGGAACCCTGATATCCCAGACCACTTCGCCCTGCGGATTGACCTTGACCATCGTAACGTATTTATATACCGAGCAGCTTTTCATGGTGATGCCGCAGATATACACATCACCGGAAGGCCCCATATCAAAATCGAAAGGATGATCGTTCAGAAAGTTGTTGTGATCGTAGCGGGCATCCCAAACCAAACTGCCTGATGAAGTGTATTTCAGTAAAATATAGTCTTTTCCAGTGCCGGGATAAGGATTTTCATACGCGCTGTATCCTCCGACCAACAGATCCCCATCATCCGTCATTTTCAGGTAATAGGCGTTATTATCCACATAGCCAGGATTCCCATAACTTTGCTTCCATTGAAAAACCCCGTCCTGACTGTATTTAACGGTTACAATATCGGTTTGGTTTGGACTGATTTGGTTGTATCCGGTGATGTAAACATTCCCGGCATTATCAACCAATACGCTTTCGGCAATATCGGTATTGTGATAAACATCCCCATCAAGAAAGGCATTCCAGATCAGATTCCCGGCAGGGCCATACTTTACCACACAATAATCAATGGAGGTATTTCCGGCATCACCCGCTACATACACATTTCCCGCCTGATCAACAGTAATGCTTTTGGCATTGGCATGGATGCCGCTTCCCTTGAAGGTTTCGGTCCATTGGATATCGCCATCCAGATTAATTTTAACAGCCAGCATGGAAGTGCCGGATACTCCGGGCTGAAATTTTGTTCCGCCAACATAAATGTGGTTGTTATCCGAGGTCAGGTATTTGGGTCTCACCTGCCATTCTTGGCCATTGAACGATGCGCCCGGGATTTCGGTGGTCCATAAAAGCGTTCCATTTGCTGAACTGTATTTTTGCACGGCAATTGCCCAGGGAGTGGCCGGGTTCATCAGGGCTACATAGGCGTTTCCCATATTATCAAGACATAAATCATAAGGGCCCCACGGCTGAAGGTTAGGATATCCGAATTCGTTCTGCCAGAGTATATTGCCGTTTGCATCATATTTAATAATAAACAGATTCTCATACGGCACAGTGTTATCTGATTTCTCGCCGGTTACAATAATATTTCCAGATGGATCTACCTCAACATTATAAGCGGTTGAAGCACTTGCATCCGGGTAATGACCAGCAGCAATCCAGGAAGGACTGACCTGTCCGATTCCACTTTTTAAAGCACAAATTGCAATGAGGAAAATGAAAGATTTTTTCATGGCTGTTTTTTTTTACCACAATAGCTCGTAGTTCATCCTTTGTGACTTTTTAGGTGATCTATGATTCTGAGTGGTAGTATTTTTTTTAACCACATAGGCAAATAGGGCAAATAGTTTTTTTCAATATGATCTATATGTCCTGGTGATTAATTATCAAAGGATACAACCCTTGACTGGTGCTACTACTGATGAAAAAATCAACCTGTGAAGCACAAAGGCCGTGTGATTAATTATGTACCAATTTTACTGTCCTTATTAATTTTCTTCCCCCTGTATTCACTTCCAACTGAATTATATAAGCACCAGGAGAAAGATGGTTACCAGTTGTTTTAATTGTATGAGTCCCGGTATTTTGAAAAGAATTTTCAAGTGTATTCATTCTGACACCATTTGCATTGAATAAGGTGACAAGAACGCTGGCGGGTGAGTTCAGCGAATAAGAAAGGAATACCTCTCCGATGAAGGGATTCGGATAAGCTGAAACGTTCGTTAGGAATTCCACATTTTCTACTAAAGTTGTTGTCAAATTCACGATAATCTCGCGCGAATATTCCGATGTGCCAGTCCCGTTTATATAACGACATTGATATACTCCGGCATCTGAAAGCTGTAAGGAACTGAAATTTAGAATTGCCGCTGTCTGGTTCAGGATATCCTCACCGTTTTTCATCCATTGATAATTATGCCCTGTTTCATCGCAGTAAAAATAGGTTGGTGATTCAATTGAACTCAGAAGGGATATGTATTGAGTGGTGTCTCCTACAATTTTAACAACCGAATTATCATCAATGGTTCCATAGTTAGTAAGGTGTCCATAAATATTCAGATTCATCGACTGAATACTGCCCTTGTTAAAGAGATGATTGTAGCTTTTAAATGTTCCTCCATAATAAGTAATATCTTTCATATTTCCCCTATTTTCGACTATTCCATTAACAACACCATTCGCAAATCTGTGGTTACCGTTGAGAATAAGATTACCCGTAAAGTTAGGATTCCAGAAATCGGATGCTCCTTTTATTTCGCCATCAGCAATTGTACCATCATAAAATGATGAATTAGCAGTAAGTATATGATTTCCACAGGATAAAGTATCGTTGTCGAGATGAACAACAGGCATTGTAAATTCAACATCCGAATCAAGGATAATTTTGGCACCCGAATTATCTGTCATTAACTGTGTACCACCAAAAGGATGCCCCACTGATTGTGAGATATGCTTATTGCCGGAACCTACAAATTTTGTTTCGTAACAATCCCAATAGCCCTGGTTTTGTATGTTAGTTTCAACAATAACATACGTGTGTATAGTGTCTTTATTGATAAAATCACCTTTTATTGAAAGCCTTAGATTAGTAAATGCGACGGTTGCAAGGTTGGTAATATTACCATAGAGATCAACTAAAGAGCCATAATAATAACTATATGGATTACCTTTTAACACATAGTTTCCGTTAATTTCAAGGTTGGATATCGTACAATCAAATTGTAGCGTATCCAATGAATGAATCCGGCAATTCGTAAAAATGCCATCGTCAATATGCAATTTGTGATTTTGCGCATCAAGTTGAGAAAATCCAAGATTTGAGGAGTAAGGAGTATTTAAAGTTACATCGCTTAAAAGTGTAAAATTATGCAGTGAGTCTTCTGCAGATAGAGTTGCATTGATACTTGCTCCCGGTGCACATGTAATTGTATGATCCATGCCTGTGAATACTATGTGGCCATCAACACCGGTCCATGGCATATTATTCACAATATTGCCTTGCAGAACATAATTAATACTTCCCGTAATATTGCCATCATTGTATAAAGATCCATAGATATACAAATTTCCCTGATTGCCATTGCCTCCAAGAGATCCTCCTGAAGTAATATTGAGTGATGTGCACCAACCGGTATAGCTATACATACCAACCGGGCCTTGTATTACGACACTGTCACCAGATGTTGGCATTGCTTCAATCCACGTGGTAGGGGCAGTCCACCAGCCACCATTGGTGGTCGAATGAATGGTTTGTTGTGCCATCAGCTTACTACTTGCTGAGAATAGCACAATTACGGCAATAAAAAGTAGTTTTGTTTTCATGGTTTTTTGGTTTTAAAAATATTTGTTACTGTTTAAAATCATTTCCTTTATTGAGGCTTCAATCGGCAATTTTTCCCCGTTGTCAAGAACAATAAAATGCTCGTCCCCTTTTGAAATGCTCCCAATATGATTCACGTTGACGAAATTGTTAACATTTATCCGGATAAGACTGGTTTCAGCCAATTGAACTTCGATGTTGGCAATGGTTTCAGAAATTTCAATGGTAGTTCCATTGAGCAGATACGCAAGAGCTGCATCAGGGCTTGACTCAATCCAGATGACTTCATGGTCCCTGAAGAAATGAATCTGGTCGCGGGAAATAATTTTCATTGCTGTGTGATTTAAACCAGCAATAAAGTTAAGGTGCTCAAAGCGGAAAATCAGGGGCAAATTATTATTCGGCGGGAATGAATTATTATTCGAAATGAATTGAACGCTTTAGAAAAATTTTACTATATCCTCGTTTGATTTTCTATAAATGTGAAATTGAAAAAGATCTGAACCACATAGGCACGACCTGCACCGCCTATGCCTGGATAGGACACAAATTTTTCCCTGCCAGAGCGGGATAGGTTTTTCTATGTGATTTTCTATGTGATCTATGATTCTATGTGGTATTTTTTCTTGAACCACATAGGCCAATACAGCACATAGGAATCTATGTAATTAACATTCAAAGCTTTATGAGTTCAACCCGCCTGTTCTTAGCTTTACCTTCATCCGTGCCATTATCTGCAACAGGTTTGGCTTCTCCATAGCCTTTTGATTGAAGCCTCGCCTCATTGATTCCGCCCGCCAAAATGGCATCAGCGACTGATTTTGCCCGGTTTTGTGAGAGCATAAGGTTACTTTCATCAGATCCAACATTGTCAGTATGTCCTTCAACACTTAGGTTTATATCTTTGGCCTCCTTCATCATTGCGATTATTTCTTCAATTATGGGCATTGATTCTTTCTTTATGGTTGATTTGCCCGAATCAAAATTTATATACAGAATTGCTTTACCCGTTTCATTGAGTTCCTTAAGTATTGCATTTGCAGTTACCCCCTGTTCTACTTCGCCTTTTTCAATGATGGTGAGATCGTAATCATAATCCCCGGCAAAGACTTCTGCCCAGGTTTCCATATTCCCTTGTTTTATGTATAGATAGGTGCGGTTGCCTGATGACTCAAACGCTTTGCCTCCGATTTTTTTAATTGCATTGGAAAAGTTCCTTATAATTTTAAGCGCACCTACTTCCTTTTCATTTTCATAGTGAATAAAGGTTTTCATTCCTTCAACAGTTGTCTCCATATCGTTCTCGTCATAAAAAACGTACGAGCCAAATTCCTCCGCAGAATAATCGGTGATGTAAAAACCGGAAAGCCTGTTGAACATAGGGTGATCCTTACTGCCTTCAATATCCTGAGAAAAGGAAGGTAAGCAGAAAACCAAAAGTGACAGCATTGCAATGACGTTTTTCATTTTTCGCCCTTTCTTTATTTGAGATAAAACACTTTGATTGACTTTGAATAATTTTCTGTTTGAAGCCTGCAGAAGTAAATTCCCGAAGAAAGTGGATGGCTTACAGCGGCTGGATTGAACTCCACCTCATAGGTGCCGGCACTTTTTTTTGTATTCACTAAGCTTGTCAGTTCGTTACCCAGCATGTCAAATATTTTTATTTCCACCCGGCTGCTTACCGGCAATTGATAACGGATTTCAGTTGACGAATTGAAAGGATTGGGATAGTTACTCAAATCATAACTTGCCGGAATCAGATTTAAGTCCCCATCATTTAAACCATTAATAGTACTGTAATAAGGCTTTATTCTGCCAGTTAGGCTTTTTGTGATGGTTGTTTGAATAATCCCATAATCGTAATGGGATTCATATATGGTTTCAGTTCCGCTATAACTTAAGGAATAAGCTGAATCCTGGCAAGTAAATGATCCATGTGGTTCTGGTTCAGTCCAGGATATTTGTACTTGTGCACTTCGGGAATATGCGCCCTGATTAGTCTCCCAGTTGCCACCTAAAACCCATTCCATTGTACGATAATTCGCTTCGCTTTCACCATATCCGCCAACATCAAAATATTTTACAATGTCGCTGTATTCCAGATAGACCCCAACATCATCGGTACGGATGTTGTAATTATCGGTTCTTAGCTCACTACCTATTGACAATTCATTACAGAAAGTTACCGTTTGTTCAAAAATTTCCATGGTGCCACTAAGATATTCGGTGTCTTTATCTTTCGAAAATTCAGCAGCATTGCCATAAGCAAACCACAATATCGGTGGTTCATTTCCGGTATAACAAAACTCATTTCCATAACCACCGCACTCGTTTTGAATTAGCCCAAAGACAGTGAGCTTACCGGAGTAGCTGCTAAACCTGGATTTGAAATCGGTAATCGTAGGAAGATCAGCTATTGCGATGGTCCAGGAAGTATCCGCTTTTACATTGACCTGAACATTCACTGTTGCCCTGAAGTCCCAGACATCAGCAGGTGATTTATTTACAGAAATAAATTCTGCGCCTGCAGCAACAATTTCGCCGGAACCGTGCGGATAATAGTAAACATGTTCGGCATATATTTCCACCCACGCAGGTGAACTTCCGGCAGTGTAAGTAATTTGTGCTTCACCATCCTGATTGGTAATAACCGAATAAGAAGATAATGTGCCGGAATTTACCGTTAAGTTAATCTCACGGTTTGGAAGCCTGAAATCATCACAATCTTTAAGAATTAAAGTAATCAGGGTTGACTCATTCGTATTAAGATAAAATTTTTTGGGTTTAACTTCTAATGAAGCTTCGATGGCAACATCTGAAAGCTGATTTCTTTTTTGCTTTTCAAACTCCCGTATTTTCCCCATCAGTGGTTTGAGGAATTGAGCCGCATTTTTCCCATTATTTACCCCGGGAATAGCCGGATTGTATTGAATAGTGTTTGAAGTTACCACTTCCCTGGTCTTTCCGGTCTCAAGTAAGACCGTTATTTCATAACCCGCAAAACCGATTGGGGACAGTTTGGAATGGATAATATAGTTGACATAGGACAGCGTACCGGAACCCGGGAGGTTTTGCCAATTATAATTGGTTTGGTAGGAAAGAGAATCGAAATCCGGCATTGATTCTGCGGCAAGCACAAACTGACCATCATAGAAAGAGAGGCAATCCCTGCTCGGATCGTTTGAAAAGATTTCAGCATTGATTCCGCTGGCTATAAAGTTAAATTCCAGCCATTCACTGAGCGAAATCGTACCGCCCCAGGTTGGCTGAGGCACCTGTACATCACAGTCGAACAAACCGATGGTACGACGGGGACATTCTTCACATTCCCAATCTTGTGCATTTACAATCCCTGACCAAAACAGGAAAACGGCAAAAGCCGAAAAGAATAATCGGTAAGTTGTCTTCATAACTGATTGGTATTTAATCCATTAATTAATTTTATATGCTTTTCAGTTTGAAGCCTTACATAATAAGGCTTCCGAAGAAAGAAGAGGGCAGGAAGCAAAGGACGAGAATAGGCCAACAGATTCAAATGGCCGGTAATTCAGGGTTTAATGAAGGCTAAAATCTCCTAAAAAACCCTAAATAGCCGTATTGGAATTAAGCCTAAAATTACGAAATAAAAGCGTGAAAGTCAAGAGGGAAAACCGGGAAGGCTTGTGATTTAGATATTTATGTGGTTTTTTTCTTCTCCGAACCACATAGGCACAATAAGACACATAGGATCATTCATTGCAATTACCGTTGAATGGTAATTTTTTTGGTGGTGGAACATTCCTGTGCTGTTATCCGGCAGAAATACATCCCGCATAGCAATTGGCTTACATCTATTTCAGTTTCTTCTGTGCCTGCCGGGATATGCTTTTCGAGAAGTTTTCGGCCATTCAAGTCAAAAAATTCTACCACTGCCGACTGTCGACTGCCGACTGTGGACTGAATATTGACGTCAGAACTTGCCGGATTTGGATAAAGACTTATAACAGACTCTGACAAAAGATATTCGACAGCATTTATTCCACAATCTTCTGAATAAACCGCTGAAGCATCTTTATTCCAGTACAAATATCCTGACGAAGCGGCAGCGTCATCAACCTGAATGCAAGCCAGATTTGGGTTTCCTCTCACATCTAAGCCTGCATAATTCTGGTTACCTTGCATATTTGTATTAGTTCCATTTTTCAGATTGAGCGATGTGAGTGCATTATCATTGCAAATCAATTGCAATAATCCTGCATTCATACTCACATCAAGAGAAGTAAGTAAATTGTTGTTACAACTGAGGAATCGTAATGCAGTATTGTCACTTATATCAATTGATGTAAGCGCGTTATCATTGCATATTAACCAATCAAGGGATGTGCAATTACTTAAGTTGAGTGAAATAAGTGCGTTTTGAGGACAAAATAGCCACTCCAGGTGTGTACATCCACTGGCGTTGAATGCAGTCAGTGCATTATTGTTACAATCTAATTCGTACAATGCACTATTTGTAATAACATTCAGGGAAGTAATTGCATTTCCGTAACAATAAAGGAATTTCAAAGCCACAAGGCCATTGGTGTTTATTGAAGTGAGTAAATTATCTGTGCAAACCAGTTCTTCCAGTGCGGTACAATTATGTAAATCAAGAGAAGTAAGTGAATTCATTTTGCAATTTAAGAACTCGAGGGAGGTACAATCACCCACATCGAGGACTGTGAGCGCGTTGTTATAACAACGCAGATAAACAAGGGATGAGCAATTGTTCAGATTAAGTGAAGTAAGTCCGTTTCTATAACAATTCAAATCTTCCATTGCATTACAACTGCTCAAATCGAGGTTTGTAATAAAATTGTCATAGCAATCCAGTTTCTTCAAAGCTGCAAAATCTTCAATACCTGTTAAATCATGTATTTCTTTCTCATAAACGTAAAGCCTTGTTAAGGTATCAATATTCCCCGTGAGCACGTAATCATCCAGCGGTCCCCAATCAAGGCCGAGGTCAATTAACTGTTGTTCAAAGTTATCATCAGGAACGTAGGTTTGTTGTGCAATACCTACAAAAGGCAACATGAATATTATGCCTGAAATTGCCATAATCTTTGTAAAGAAATGTTTCATGGGTTTGGGGTTTTTGTGTGCACATATATGAAGCAATAGTTGATTTCACCATTTCGATTTGCTCATATCCATGCACTTGATTATTTTAAAATTAATTTCTTCGTTGTGATTTTGTTTTCCGCGGTCATTTGAATGAAATAGATGCCGCTTTTCAATTGGCTCACATCAAGTTCAATTTCTTCAGTACCAATAGGGATGTGTTTTTCAAGTAGTTTGCGGCCATTCAAGTCAAAAACTTCTACCACTGCCAACTGCCGACTGAATACTGGAGACTTAAGACTAACAATGCTACTTGCTGGATTGGGATATAATCCGACTAAGTTTCCATCAGGCAAATTATCAATCCCCAGGTGACCAATAGGAGTAAAATCAACAGTGACTAACCCGGTCGAGTCACTTCCATCCCGAATATCATAAAGCATAATTTCATCCGGATTGGTGTGATCCCAGATGTTATACCTTGCATAAAGTGTAGGATGCAGGGCATTTGTTGTTTCAATGTATAGATCAAAGTTTCCATTTCCCCGGATAGTGTTCATTCCAGGTGAATTATCATCGCCTCCGCCCAAATCTATAGGGGTTTTTATTATCCTGATACCCGTGCCATCATTGTTAATGACCATATTATTACTTAACGGTCCTTTCTGGCCATTGAGGATTATGCCATCACCGTAACAATCTTTTATGATGTTGTGATGAATATTTTCTGCACCATTGCCGAATAAACCGGTGTATGATTTCTCAATTACATTATTGGCGAACTCAACCGCCCCGGATTTTGTATAATATCCTATTTCACCGCCATGGATCCTATTTCCGGTAACGTAGCCATACCCGGACTCAGTTAAGATTCCAATCCTGCCTTCTTCAAGCGGATCCTGGCTGGGCACCGGCACCTCATCCAATGTGATCAAATTATTGATCAGGTTCAATGGAGCGCCTGCAGTTGAATATATTCCGTGAACCGCACCGGTACAGGTGATGGTGTTGTTCCGGATCGTGCCGGATCTGGCAGATGTGGAAATCCCTGCTTTGTGAATCTCATCAATGAATACTGGGGAATTTTCATCGGCAGTAATTGTATTATATTCAATAAATTGGTTTTCAGAAGAGGTTTCAAAACCACCGCTTCTGTCAACAATTCCTCCGTTTATCATGTGGTTATTGGAAATGGTTGTATAACAGGCTCCAGAAATATCAACAATTCCATATTGCACATCATTGTTGTCAACCAGATATTGATATCCTGCAGCAGATGAAATCCTGATCCAACTACAACTATTGTTCTGAATTTTAATTTCCGAATCGCCTGCCCCTTGCTCGAATTCTATGGTACCATCAGGCCCAAGTTCATTGTTTTCGATAATAAAACTGTGGTTTGGACCTGGTGTTGTGTCATTAACAGGTATTCCTGCGCTACAGCTAATGTCTAAATAATTTGCACGGCAATTCCGTATTCTATTTGGTTGATTAAATGGCCCCTCTGAAGTCCCCCTGAGAAAATGGTACTGCAGGAATGAAATTCCATCGAGGGTACACGACAGGTTTCCCGTATCCCAATCAATGATAATGCCTTCGATAATTGTGTTTGACATCCCTTCGCCCTTCAGCGTGATTCCTGATTTAAGGTATAATACATTGTTATTCTCCTGCCAGATTGAATCAGGGTAATAGGTTCCTGCACTGATCATTAGAATTGTTCCAGCATTTGAAGCTTCAATTCCTTCCTTAATGGTATTAAAGGGATTATTCTGGGTTCCATCTTCAACACCTGAATTGTTAGAGGCATCAACATAGATATTTTGAGCGCTGAGATTGCACGTAAGCGCAAAAACCAATGGCGCTAAAAAAGTGAGTTTTACTTTCATGGCTACTATCGTTGAATGATAATTTTTTTGGTGATGGATAAATCCTTAGCCGTTATCCGGCAGAAATAGATGCCGTTTTTTAGGCTGCTGACATCCAGTTTTATCTGATCACCACCTTATGACTGGCCAGTTTTTGCCCTGATTGCACTTTAACAAGATAAATCCCGGGCTTATCGAGGGTGATGGTTGTTAACCCATTGTTGATGTTGCAGGTGGCAACCATCCGGCCGGAAAGGTCATAAACCTTGACTTCTGCCGGGCTGTTTTCCTTTAGGTCAATCATCAGGAACTCGTTGAAAGACCAGATACCAGCATTACAGATCGGATTTTTTTCTATCCCGGTTATATATTGCCTTAAAGTGACGCTAAGCGGTGTTTTTGAACCGTTATCACAGGTAAAGCGGCCATACCATGCGCTGGATACCGGAACCAGCCATGAAAGCACCTGACTGGTTTCTCCATTAAAATCAGGCGAGTCAAGGGGTGTATCGTTAAATGACCATTGATATGGTCCGGGACCTTCCTGGGCTTCAAATTGTACACTTCCCTCAATGGACTTGTCATCAACCAGATCTAAAAATTGGTCTCCTATAACTTTAACATAGGTCAGCGTATTCGTCCATTCGCCGGCATTCAGCAGGTTGCCTGTGATATACATACGCAGAAGCCCTGATCCATAGTTTTTTATCACCCCATAGTTTGATACATTGCCTTCAATGGACAGGTTGAAGTACTTCGATCCGCCACCATAGGTATTGGAACACAGGGTATCATTAACAATTACATCGCACATCAGTAAATTATCATCGTCCACGGTTACAGTTCCTTCCACAATCAATTTGTCCGATGCAGTGATTCCCTGTAAAATACCTCCATGCAGTAAAGCGTTGTTGAGCAAGCCATTATAAATATTATTTTGAAGAGTGAGACTATGTCCTTCCATTTTCAACATGCCGGTATTCAGGTTAAAACTGCCCGTAATATTGAGGTCACCTAATGCGATTATATTGCCGGTAGTGTTCTGGTTTTCAAAATCACAGGCAAAATAGGTATCTTCCTCCTGCGAAATATTTTGGTTGTCATCACCGGTAAACAGTGTCTTAATATTTGACCACACGCCATTATTCCGGATATTTCCCGAAACATATAGCCTGAGCCAGTGTCCTCCGTCCCAATTTTTGATAATTCCATTATTGGTTAAATCCCCATCAATCATCAGATCAAAATAGTAGGCTCCACCACCATAGGTATTGCCCCGTAGTGTGTCTTCTACCACAACCGGACAATTGAAATGATTGTAATCGTCAATGGTAACGGTTCCATAAATGGTAATTGAACCGGTAGCTGTAGCTGAATTCAGATAGCCGTTGTGGAGTTTTGTATTTTCGATGGTGCCACCACTCAACCAGCTTGTAAGATTGAGCATTTTCCCCTGCATATTAAGCACCGAGCCATTGAGCGTTATATCTTGTGTGATGGTGAGGTCAGTATTTGCAACTATATCGCTGGAAGCATCCAGGTCGTAAAAGTTGCTGACAAATTGGGTACCGGGGCTTTGCTCGATATATTGGGTTTGAGTGCCGATAAAATTCACATAGTTGCAGGTCCATAAACCGTTGTTGGTGATGTTTCCGGTAATCAGAATATTCAGATCGTCGCCATTCCGTCCATCTTCCCGGTCGCGCACCACGCCATTGTTGATAATGTTACCAATGATTTTCAGTTTCTGAATACCATAGCCACCTCCATACTCTGTACTTTCAAGCGTATCGGTTACCGTAACATTTCCTTGAAAAACAAGGGTATCTTCTACAAATTTATTGACTCGAAATTTACCCAGAATTTCAAAGTTGCCCTCAAGGGTGCCATTGTAAACAAGAGTACCGGTTGTATTTATAGAGAAGTTGTTCATGTGAAGCACAGATTCACTCAGGTTAAAATCACCGGTTGACCACTGTGTATCAAACTTATAGCGACAATCAAAAATAAGATCCGTTTCAGCTACCAGATCATTACCACTTACATTTTGCCACCAGCCGCCAAAACTAGTTCCATTAAACAGGGTGAGGTGTTGATTTACTCCTGTTAATTCTGTTTTGTATGGCCTCCAGTAACCGTCATTGGTAATGTTACCCTTAACCGAAACCACAAGAAATTCATTTTCCTGTATCTCCGACCCGCAACTGATTGTGCCATTGTTTATAATGTCATGTTCAACATACAGAAAGAAGGTACCTGTACCCCCGCCGTAAGCAATTGGAAATAAAACGCCTTCGGGCGCAACCTCAACCCAGCCGGCATAAGTGTGGTAAATATCATAACCATAAACAGTGCCTATTCCGACCGCACTTTGGACATACGCGGTATCGTTCGGTCCGGGCACAATGCCCTCAACCCAGGTAAGCGGTTCGTTCCATTGCCCTCCGCTGGGGATGGAGTGAAATGTGGCAGCATAATTTTGATCCAGTCCGGCAATAGCCAGCAAACAGATCAGGCTGAGGAATCGAAAAGATGTTTTCATAATTTCAAGGTTTATTATTGTTTAAATGGTTGTTTAACAAAGTGATAAGGGTTTCTTTGCGGTTTGCAGTAATGGGTAGTTTAAGCCCATTGTCGAGCATAATAAAATTGTCAGCTCCTTTTGAAATACTTGCCACGTGATTCAGGTTAACAATATTGCATTTATTCATACGGATAAAACCAGTTTCAGCCAATTGAACTTCTATGTTATCAATGGTTTCAGAAATTTCAAGGGTAGTTCCGTTGAGCAGATGGGTAAGGGCTGCATCAGGGGTAGACTCAATACGGATGATTTCGTTGTCCCTGAAAAAATGAATCTGGTTTCGGGAAATAATTTTCATTGCTGTGTGATTTAAGCAGCAATAAAGTTAAGATGCTAAAAGCGGAAAATCAGGGGCAAATTATTATTCGGCGGGAATGGATTATTATTCGAAAGGAAGCCACAAAGCGATGCACTGAGCCTGTCGAAGTGGCTCTAAGCCACGAAGCTTCACAAATGTTTTCTGATAATCCAGAAATAGACATTGGTTTTGGTGAAAAAACCGTAATTTTGAGTTATGAAAACACTCCCGGAAATAATAGATCAGCTAAAAAAGCACAAACAGTATCTGTTTTCAAGGTATCCTATTCAATCTATAGCAATTTTTGGTTCTTATGCCAGAAATGAGCAGGATGAAAACAGCGATCTTGACATTCTTGTTGAATTTAATGATAAGATCGGGATACGGTTTATTGACCTGGCCTTAGAACTTGAAAAGCTTTTAGGATTTAAAATTGATCTGGTATCAAGAAAGGGGATAAAAGAGAAATATTTTAAGAAAATTCAGGAGGATCTTACCTATGTCTAAAAGAGATTTATTATTACTTCTTGAGGATATGCTTGAATCAGCACTGAAAATTAAACGGTACACTAAAGATTTAAATTTTGAGGCTTTTATTGAAGATGAAAAGTCGATTGATGCCGTTGTTAGAAATTTTGAAATTATAGGGGAAGCAGCAAATAAAATAAGTGAAGATTTTCGCATTTTAAACCCTCTGATTGAATGGGACAGAATGCGTGGTTTCAGAAACCGCATTATACATGATTATTTTGGCATAGATTACGAAATTGTTTGGGAAATAATAGAAAAAGATATTGATCACCTTATTAAGCAAATTGAATTTTTAGTATCTCAACAAACACCTGACTAACAGCCAACAGATCATCTATCACATCTTCCCAAACAACTCAAACAGCACATCCTTCCTGCGGTTGGAAACAGGTACCGGGGAGTTGTCGTCCATCACGATATAACCGCCGTCGTTTTTATCATAGCGTAGCATGTGATCCAGGTTAATGAGGTGGGACTGGTGGGTACGGAAAAAGCCGGCATTGCTCAGTAAATCATCGTAATCTTTCAAGGGCTTTGAGACTAAAAGTCGTTTACCATTGGTCAGAAAAAAGGTGGTATAATTCACATCGGCTTCACAGCGTATTATGGCCTCCACGTTGATGATGTGTATGCTTTCAGTTGTTTTCAGTACGATTTTTTTGAGTTTCTCCAGGTTCGAAAGCAGCGCCGTCAGCTTGCTGGCCATTTCATCATTTGAGAGGCTTTCATTTGCTTTTTCAACAGCCTTGAATAAATCTGCAGAATTGATTGGCTTGAGCACGTAATCCAGGGCGCTGCATTTGAAGGCCTGCACCGCGTATTCCTCATGCGCGGTAATAAAAATCACCTTGAAATTAATTTTGTCGAACTTCTTGAGCAAATCGAAACCGGTTCCATTGGGCAAATTGATATCGAGCAGCACGAGGTTTGGTGACAGCCGTTTAATGATTTCATAAGCGGAATCAACATCAACAGCTTCACCAATCAGGTGAACCTCCACCGGACACAATGCCAGCAGACGGGCGATGGTTTCGCGCGCTTTGGCTTCGTCGTCAACAATAATGGCTGAAATCATTTGGCCTGAGTTTGATGCTTAAAATTACCACTTTTTTTTATAGGAATGTCCATCATTACTTTCAATCCTGCAGATTTTCCTTCAGCATCGGTCAAATCAATCAGTCGAAGTGTAAACTGCTGCTTGAATGACCGCGAAAGCACTGCAATCCGTTCTTTGGTGATGTTTAATGCCATGGACTGATGGCTCTGTTTTTTCTCCATCTGCTGCGCCATTTCACGGCCAACGCCATTGTCTTCAATTACAATGCGGATGCAACATTCGCCCTGCAATGAATAATCCACTTTAAGTATACCGCCGGAACTCCGGTGCCTTAAGCCATGCTCTACCGCATTTTCGATGAAAGGTTGCGCAAACATGGCAGGAATTTTAATTTCCCGCTCTTCCAATTGCGGGTCGAGCGAAATGACGTAGTCGAACTTATTTTCAAAACGCAGTTTTTGCAACGAAAGATAAGCTTCCAGCATTTTAACCTCTTTTTCAATGCTAATCACGCCTTCCCTCGAACTTTCGAGGATTATCCTGACAAGATCGGCAAACTTTGCCAGGAAATCACCGGCCAAAACCGGTTCATTTTGATAAATATAACCCTGAATCGCGATAAGCGCGTTGAATATAAAATGCGGGTTCATCTGCGAAAGCAATAAGCGCTGTTCTAATTCAGTAGCCTTTTGTCTGGCCTTCAACCGGCTTTGGCGGAACAGCAGGAATGCAATCAACAGCACCAGTAACGTCCCGATAACGGAAGCTATGAGTCCTCTTTTACGCGATTCTAGTTTTAATTGCTGTACCTCATTCTGCTGCTTTAGAATAGCAAGTTGCTGTTCTTTTTTCTCTGACTCATACTTTACCTCCATTTCAGTAATGGATTTGAACTTCTCGGTACTGAACAAACTATCCTTCAGATTGGAAAACAATTTTAGATGTTTCAAAGCTTCATCAGGCTGTCCGATTGCCTCATATACCTGTGAAAGTGTGTTGTGAGCCGAACTCATAAGATCAACAGACGATGATTTTTCAGCAAAAGCAAGACTTTTAAGGCAAAAACCTTTTGATTTCTGGTAGTCCTTTTTCAGGAAGTAGATTTTCCCCAGGTTACCCGAAATCTCCGCCAGAGCGCCCATATCATTTTCTTCCCGGGAAATCTCAAGTGCCTTTTCGTAATTTCGGATGGCTTCATTATACTTTTCCTGCGCCAGCCATGAATCGCCTATCAGGATATAACAATCGTCCATTTCATGACGATAACCGGTGATTTCGTAAATTTCAAGCGCCTTGAAGTAATACTTCCGGGCTGATTCATAATCCTTCTTTTGCGCTTTTACGGATCCGATGCTTAAATAACAGCCCGTTTCCCTTACTCTATCTTTGCTTTCGATGGACAATTTCAACGATCTGTTGAAATAATCCATAGCCTTATCAAAATCCCTTTGCTGACTATAAACATCGCCAATGCTTTGGTAGCAGGCCGCAATCCGGCGCGTATGCCCAAGCTGTTCAAGAATTTTCAGCGCATCCAGATAATAATTGAGAGAAGTAATCAGCAGGTTTTTCTCCTTGTAAATATTTCCGATATTAATCATGCACGAAGCCACCCAGGATAAATCACTCCCTTTTTGCGCCATATCCAGCGCTTTTCCATAATAATTAAGCGCTTCTAACAACCTGCCCTGGTTCTTATAAACAATCCCAATTTCGCTGTAGCACTCCGATAATCCATCGGGATCACCCGTCTCTTCCGCTATGGCAAGCGCGCCAAAATAATTTTCCAGCGCCTTTGCATAATCGCTTCGGTAGAAATACTCAATACCAAATTCAATGTAAACCCGTTGCTTCAACAGCCTGAATTTTTTATACAAAGCGTCATTTTTGTCACCTTTTGGATTTATATTCAGGTTTTTAGTGATTATAACCAATGCCTTCTGGTAATAAAACATCAGCGAATCGGAAGGACCATCAATAAACCGGTTGCCCTGCTCGAAGAGTTGAAGTACTTTGGTGGTGTCGTGCACATTTGTCTGTGCCGAAGTTATCCGAAAAAGAAACATCAGTAAAAGCAAGAGGAAGGAATATCGCCTGAAAGCATGCATGAGGAAATGCTTTAGACAAATATACGAATAAGAAAGCAGGTTAAACTGTTGGTAATCTGAAAATTTTGAGCGGGCAATCAATAGGCAGATAGCAATCGGTAATCCGCAGCCTGAAATCGACAACCCTCAGCATTGCTTAGGTTTAATTCAGCTCCTTAAGTATGGCTTTTACAATATTCTCTGCACCTTCGGCAATCTGAACAATGTTGGCATCAAGCATGTAGCAGGGGGTGGTGAAAATGGCCTGATGTGGATCGCGGATTACCTGTCCGTGATTGGTGCTGATGTGCTTTGCCCCGGTTTTTTCAACCGCAGCGGCATCATTTTTATCAGCGCCAATGGTAACCTCAACATTGCCGAGTATCCTGGCCAGGAGCACCGGTGAAATGCACAATGCCCCTATGGGTTTTTGAAGGGAAACCATGCCTTTGATGGCTTTTTCAACATCCGAATTTACGCTGCAATCGGGCCCGTCAAATGCCCAGGTGCACAAATTTTTGGCCACACCAAAGCCTCCGGGGAAAATCAATGCATCAAAATCCCGGGCATTAAAGGTGTTTAAATTGCTGATTTTACCGCGTGCAATGCGGGCTGCTTCCACCAAAACGTTACGGGTTTCGTTCATCTCTTTTCCCGTAAGGTGGTTAACAACATGATGTTGGGGAATATCCGGTGCAAACAGGGTATATTCCGCAGCTTGCTTTTGAATGGCCAATAAGGTTAGAGTAGCTTCATGAATTTCAGCTCCGTCAAAAACGCCGCTTCCGGCAAGAACCACTGCAAATTTTTTCATGTTTATATCTTTTTGTGATTTTTGAATACAATGTTTTTAAGGATGGTTAAACCCAGATCAGCGCACTTATTATTTGCTGATCCCGTTTAAGACTATTGCAAAAATAGCCATAAAAAGGCTGGTAACTTTTAGGTCAGCCTTTTCATTTTAAAAAGCAAGGACTGCCACACACATTTTCCTGTAAATTTTGTTCCAATTGCTATTGTATCAGCAACTTGCCGCTGAAATGATGAAATTGTCCGTTCAGTCGGAGGAGCAATAATCCTGATGATACAGGAAAATCATTGCGATTTAAATGCAGTTCTTGATTGCCGTTACTCAGGGTATAATTACGACTATACAACAAACGTCCTTCGGCATCAATAAGTTCAAGAACCAATTCATCCTTTTGTTGCAATTCAAAACTCAGCATCAGATGATCAGCCACCGGATTGGGCGAAACAGTCAGGTTCAAAATGCTTTCCGGTACCTTAGAAACACCTACATAGCTAACGTAAACGGAATTGGAAGGTGTAGATTCGAAAGGCCCTCTGGCAGATTTTACAACATACAGGTTCTCGTCCAATGGCAGTTCATCCGTAAAGTTCAACTGCCCGGCGGGAATTTCGGTTAACAGATCATCATTGCGATACACATTGAAATGTGAGAAATCCCGGAATTGTTTGCCTTTACCTGCTGGATTTTCAATTTTGTTCGGAAGTCCGGCGTTTTGAGGTCGGGCGCTGGCAAGGGGACTTAACAAAGCTGTTTCCCGCCCATTTTCCACAACAAAACCCTGAATGTTCCAGTTGATGTCCCAGCTAAAATAGTCAGACATGCTTAACCAATCGGAGCCATAAAGAATCATATCCCCTTTAAACGGGATGGCCGGACCGTTGTCCGTTCCGGCAGGATAGGCACCGTTGGCATTGATTACCCGATAGCCTATCCAAAGTTCCTGGCTGGCATCAATCTGCACCGGGTTTTCAAGTTCTATGTTATTCCACTCATTGGCCACCGGATATTCAACGGCCTGGTCAACCATGAGGTTCCCTGCGTAATTCTGGTTTCCACCCTGCCATACGCGGATTAAAAATTCTGCATCGGTACTGGCAAAAAAGGCGGAAACCCGGGTCAGGAATTGCCCGTCGTAGGACTGCAAATCATCAGGAGTGAAACGAATGGCAGCATCAAACATTTCGATGTTTTCTCCACCCACGGCATCGGAATTCTCGCCATCATCCCAGTGCATCCAGTTTCCCTCCGATGCAGGTGCATCCCACGATAGGGCAACTGTTTGACCAATCACCTCGCCCACCAGGTTAATGGGTGGGAAGAGCAATGCTTCCAATTCATAATCCTGACTAAAATCTTCGTTTAGTACCAATTCTTGCGAATAGGTAATAAAGCCCTGGGCATCAATTACTAAGGAATAACTTGCCGGAAGCAATTGGATTTCGAAAAAGCCTTCAGCATCTGCATAATAACTTGTTCCATTCAGGGTTAAGCGTGCGTTGTCAATACCATTTCCCAATATGTCCTTTACTTGTCCCGTAAAGGTGATATTTTCCTGAAGCTGATTCCATGCTTTTACGCCCCAGATTTCATAGTTGAATGTGCCATCATGGGGCCGGTAAAAGGTCATGTACAACTGATCGGTATCGGCCTGGGGATAGCCCATAATCTGCGGCCAGGCTGCATCTTCGGTAACTTGTGAAAATGGTAGCATCTCCGACCAGGTCTGCCCGTGATCGACAGAATATTTAAGGTATGCGCGATCAAATTCGGAGTAACTGCCATCACTCCAAACTGTATAAATACGATGATTTCCAGGCAGGCTTGCATCCACCCAAACATCGGGTCGTTCGGAGCCACCAGTATTGTTTGAAAGATTGATGGCCGGCTCCCAGGTGGTACCCAGGTTGTGTGAACGGTAAAGCATAATATCGGTTTGAAGACCGTCAACATTAGAGGAAACCACTGTATAGATGCTGTTATCCACTACTTTTGTTTTAAGTCGGGCGTTATAAGCCTTATTGTTGCTCAGGTTTTTTGGAGTGCTCCAGGTTTGACCAAAGTCGGTTGATTTGGAGAAAAACAAATCCAGGTCACTGTAACCTGCACCCGTTTGGTCATTCCACAAAGCGAAAATCTGATTGTTTTTCAACGCGATGTTGCACCAATGCGCCCCTTCGGTTGTATTGGTAATACTTTTTGCGGCAGACCAGGTTTGGCCGGAATTGATGGAAGTCATAACCCAGATCTGATAATCGCTGTTGCTGTTCCTGTCCTCATATGCCAGTACTAAGTTGTCGCCGGAGACCGCGATCTGAGCAATTTGTGCCCCCTGGTTGGCTTGCGTAATTTGAACTTCCCCTGCAAAACTTTGCCCGTCGTTGGTTGATTTTATCATAAAAATCTGGCCTTTGGTGTCGGTACTGCGATGATAAAAGATATATACATTCCCATTGGAAGCCGCAATTACCGGGTAATTTGCACCATAGTCGATGCCTGAATATAAGGTTATTTTATTTCCCCAGCTCAACCCGGCATTGGTGCTTTTACGAAACATGAGATCGCCCCACTGATTCCAGACGAGATAATAATTTTCACCAAAATTGACCATTGCCTGTTCCCGAGAAGGGCCATATTCATTGGATAGATTTACAGGTGATTCAAAATTTACCTGGGCTTTTACATTTATTAAACCCAAAACAAAAAGGAGAACAAATAGAATATGTTTCATGACATGAATTTTTTATATAGGGGCGAAGTTAAGAAATTAAGGATTGATTTGTCAAGGTTTTCAACATTGATGGCTTGCCATCAATGCCATTTGATAAAACCACCAAGCTTTTACCGACTACCGACTATTCGATTAATCAACTAACGGGCTAACGACTTACCGACTATCTCATATCTTTCCGGAGTTTATGTTAATGGTTAAGGAATAAGGCATATTTTCGCAGCAGCAGAAAATTACAAAAACATTCAGATAACAGCCTTGCAATCAGCAAGTTCTATAATATTGACAAACAAACAAATACATAATTACATGAAAAAAATAATTGGTTTTTTAGCTTTGCTTATCTTCATCGGAGGAAATTCGTTTGCCCAAACCTGGCAACCCGTTAACAATTCAGGTACTTCGTTTATCCTTTATGGCATGTCATTCCCGCCAAACCAGAATGATATAGGGTTTGCCTGCGGAATGAAATACACCTGGGATGCGGAAGGCGTGATCGTAAAAACCACCGATGGTGGTGACAACTGGGAGCAGGTGTGGCCAACATCAGGCACAATCAGTGGACTGGAAGGTATCTGGTTCATCAACGAGCAGCTTGGCTTTGCCGGCGGGTGGAACAACTATTTTATAAAAACCACGGATGGTGGCAACACCTGGAACCCGGTAAGCTGCGGGACGAATGTGTGGTATTATGTTGATGTGGCATTTTGGGACGAAAACAATGGCGTTGCCGCTGCCGCCATGGATGGTGAATTCGATGAATCTATTTTTATTACCAGCGATGGCGGTAATACATGGATTCCGGCCACTTCGGGTACACAGGTTAATATTTTGCGCGTAAGCTATGCCGATGCAAACACCCTTTTTGCAGTAGGTAATGGAGGAAATATATATAAATCAATCGATGGCGGCCATAACTGGACAGTACAAGCCAGTCCGGGCGGGACGCTTGTTGGTGTGGACTTTCCCAACAAGTCATTTGGCGTGATAGGCGCAGAAGAACATATTTATGCGACAAAAGATGGCGGTGAGACCTGGACCAATACAACGACTGGGTATGAATTTTTTTTCGGTGTCAAAGCTTTTGAAAATGGTACTGCTTATGTTGCCGGTGACGATAATATCTATGTAACCACCGATTTTGGCGAAACCTTTCAGCCCGACTATCAGGGAGTCTATGGCGCTGCTACCTTTTACAGGATAGAATCTACCCCGAACGGCAATTTGTTTGCCAGCGGTTCCGGTGGAACCATCCTCAAAAAAGTGGTGCCACTCACGGCTAATTTTTCCGCGAATCCAACGACCATATGCAATGAGGGCTCGGTAGCCTTCACAGACATGTCATCGGGCATTGTTACTTCGTGGAACTGGACCTTTGAAGGAGGAACGCCGTCATCATCAACGGAACAAAACCCGGTCGTTACTTACAACACCACGGGAGCCTTTGATGTTACCCTACAGGTAGGTAATGGTTCAGCAACCAACACCCTGACTGTTAATGATATGATAACGGTGGATGATTGTACTGGTATTCTTCAAAACAGTTTTGCTGATTTTAACCTCTTTCCAAACCCTGCCAATGATGCCTTAAACATTAAGCTTAAGGTTTCAAACGCTGAAAAATACAAAATTGAAATCAGCAACCTTACCGGGCAGGTCGTTCGTAGTATCGAAGGCAAGGGCACAGGAATGGAAGAAGTTTTACAAATAAATATCTCCGATGTTCCTGAAGGACAATATGTTGTTGGTATCAGTACCGCATCAGGGGAGTTCTCTTTTAGCAAGGTCGTAATAACCCGTTAAGGAAGTCTTCAAAAAAGAATATTCGAAAGAAATCCCTGAAGTCATCAGCATATTTGCTGAGCGGTTTCAGGGATTTTTAATTCAGGCAAACACATTCCTTCCTCCGTTTGTTATTTTGGAGAGTGGGAATTACCTAACTTTATAACCTGAACCTGGATACGATGTGCGGACGATTTTCATTGACAACGGAGGAGCAGCAGCTCAATGAATTTTTCAACCTGGCAGGTGGCGAATCACCTTATGTGCCGCGATACAATGGAGCGCCTACCCAGCAACTTGCAGTGATTACCGATCAGGTAAATAATCGTTTGCAATATTTCAGGTGGGGATTGATTCCCTTTTGGGCGAAAGAAATTCCCACGCGTATTCCATTGATAAATGCCAGGGCGGAGGGCATTACCGAAAAGCCGGCTTTCAGGCAGGTTTTTAAAAGCAAACGTTGCCTTGTGCCTGCGGATGGCTTTTATGAATGGGTGCATCAGGGGAAGAAAGTACCCTGGCGTTTTACTATGGCGGATGGTACCCCATTTGCCATGGCCGGGCTATGGGATGTATGGAAAAATCATGATAATCAGGAAATCGGTTCCTTTACTATTATAACTACTTCGGCAAATGTACTGATGGCAACCATTCACGACCGTATGCCCGTAATCCTCGACAGAGAGGGGTCTCTGAAGTGGCTGGAAGATACTGAGCCGGTCATCCTTCAAAATCTGCTAAAGCCCTTCCCGGCTGATAAAATGATAGCCTGCCGTGTATCGGGGAAGATTAATTCTGTAAAGAACGAAGGCCCTGAACTACTGATACCAGAAAGCGGACTTGATCTTTTTTCGTAATTTAGCGCTTACTTTGTGGGCTAAATCGTACATTCGTAACAAATACGGCACAGCATTTGCGCGTGAATCCTGAAAAAATGAAAGCATGAAAAAATTGATTCCCTTTTTCCTGATTATAAGTCTTATTGCAGTTCATGCATGCAAAAAGTACGAGGATTATCCGCCTGAACCCAAAATAGAGTTTCTGGACTTTGTCTTGCTGCGCGATGCCCAGGGCATTGACCAGCGGGGAGTGCTCAGGTTTTCGTTTACTGATGGCGATGGTAATATAGGATTGTATGATTACGATTCAGTGCCACCTTATGATTACAACCTGTTTATCCGTTATTTTGAGCAAAAAAACGGCAAATTTGAAGAAGTCTTCCTGATTACCCCTTCTTACATTAATGATAGCACCATTGTTTACGATACGGCAACTTTTAATGGTCGCATACCTATCCTTACTCCGGCCGGGAAAAACAAATCAATCAGTGGAGAAATTGAAGACACACTTTTTGTAAATAACCCGCTTTCACCATTTGACACGATAATGTTTGAGGTTTCCATTAAAGATAGAGTGCTGAATGAAAGCAACACCATTCAAACACCGCCCATCGTAATAAAAAAAAGGTAAGCTCTATCCTGTCATGGCAATGAAAAAAATCGGTTACCAAATGCTGAAAGCTGCAAAATGGCTCTTTCTTTCAGCCGGTTTAGTGTTCGTGATTTTATGCATTGTCGCATTCACTACGCTTCCATACCATCTTTACCATCGTTTGGCTACTTATGCCTTACCTGGCAAATTACCGCCAAAAGCCATTGTTATGCTTTCGGGAGCAGGAATTCCCAGTGAGAATGGACTGATAAGGGCATATTTCACCGCCAGTCTGGCTGAAAAATATCCGGAAGCAAACATAATTATTGCCGCACCTGGTGATATTTCCGATTCTATGAGTGATCCAATGCAGATATCAAGAGAACTCATACTGCGTGGAGTAAACCCTCAAAAGATGAGTTTTGAACCTTTGGGTAAAAACACCCGCGGCCAGGCCATGAACCTTATCAGCGGAAGCGGTAAAGGATTAAAAAATTCCAACATTTTATTGGTTACCTCACCTGAACATGTGAAACGGGCGGTGAAAACTTTCAGAAGGGCTGGTTTTTCCTGGGTATGTGCCATTCCCACTTTTGAGTCGTCCCTGTCAGATGACCTTACCTTTGATGATACTGACCTTAAAGGCAACAAAATGGTTCCACCCATTGGGGGGAATACGCAGTTCCGGTATCAATTCTGGAATCATCTGAAATATGAAATAATCATCATCAGGGAATATTTTGCACTGGGATATTATAAGTTAAAAGGTTGGACGTGAGCTATATTTCGACTTTTGCGATGGGGCGGCCTTCGAGAACGGTTCGACGAAATGCTCACCGACCACCTCAGGCCCCGGGGGCGATGGGGAGACAAAGCGACTCAGCGACTAAGGGACTGAGGGACTTTGAAAAGACAAGAGGACTGGGGACATGGAGACAAGGGGGAAATATGACCTTAGCCATGGAGTTAGCCACGTGTCTTGCGCTTCCTGCTTGTCCTGCCTGAAGCCTGACTAACGACTAACAGACTAACGACTAACAGACTAACAGACTACCCGACTATTTTCCCATCCGATTAGTTTCTGCCTTTAAATCATCAATCCATTTGCTATCCACTTTTTGTGCCTTAAATACTTCAATTTCTTCAAGGAGTTGAGCAGGATCGGAGTTTACCAGTAAATTATCCCGGTGCTCTGGTCTTACAAAACGCTGTTCAACAGTATAATTGAGAAATTTTACCAGATGGTCGTAATAGCCTGAGGTGTTGAGCAGCGCCATGGGCTTTTCAATAATCTCAAGCTGGTTCCACGACATCACTTCAAAAACCTCATCCAGCGTGCCTATTCCGCCGGGAAGAGCGATAAAAGCATCCGCCATATCGGCCATCTTTTGTTTGCGCAGGCTCATGTTTTCTACCACATGAAATTCCTTGAGCTCGGTATAGGCAACTTCACGATCAATCAATCCCCTGGGCATTATGCCAATTACGTGGCCACCTTCCGAAAGACAGGCATCTGCAATAGAGCGCATAAGGCCAATATTGCTGCCACCGTAAACCAGGGTAATGCCCTTTTGAGCCATTAAAGTGCCCAAATCACGGGCAGCCTGTGTATATTCCGGCATAAGACCGGTGGATGATCCGCAAAATACGCAGATGGATTTTATGTTGTTCATTTGAATGACATTGATTGAGTTGCGTTCTGATTCAAAGACGATACATACAGAACCGACGGGTTTATTTTACAAAAGTTTCCATCATATCGCGAATGGCCTGCTCACATACCGGACAAAAGTTGTTGTAAGAGAGAGACTTCATGGTGCAATCCCAGGCCGGTCGATAAATTCCTTTGGTCATGTAGCCACCGCCTTCGTAAGCTCCTACTGCAAACTTATCTTTTCCTTTTTCTGGCGTTGGGATGGGGGCCCCTTCAGTAACCAGGTTTTTCCATTTGGAATCAAAGTCTGTAAGGGTGGTTAAATTTGGTTCCCAGGGCTCAATTTCTAAGTTATAGAAGTCTTCATAGGCCACCTCTGAATTGTAGTATTCATCACCCAGTCCTGCAAAACTATGCCCGAATTCATGCACAAAGACATAATTTGCGTAAGGATTGTCGCTGGTAAATAAAGCATAATGATTGTAAATTCCGCCTCCACCGTAAACCTGCGAATTGGCAATAATGCAAATGGCGTCATACGGCACATTGGCAGCTACATCGCGCACACTCTTCATGTCGGTTGTTGTTAAATAGCGGTCAATGTCGAAGGTGTAAAAGTTGCTGTTGAGGATGGTTTTCTTCCAGATTCCCTTACCGGGAATATCCGCTCCGCTTTCGGCAGATGCTGCCGCGATGCCGTAAATATTGATTCTGTCGCGGTATTCATCAAAGGGCTTACAGTCAAGCAGGAAATTACCAAGGCGCTGACAATCCGATTTAAACTTATCCATTTCGCTGGCTGTATAACCTTCGGGGATAAATACTATATCCAGGCATTGGGCAGGATCTCCGGCTTTGTTCACCATAAAATGGCTGGCTTCATGGCGGCGTTCTTTTTTGATGAAGTAGTCTTTTGGGTCAATTTTCAGGGTAAACTGACTCTCCCATTTTCCATTGCGCAAGCGCTTTAAAAAATCAACCACAACTTTTTGCCTGGGGTAAGGAAAGATTACGTTTTCGGGATATGCACGACGGGTTTCCCTGGCTTCGGCTGTTGTCTGCCATTCAGAAAAGAGGCTGGAATAACCTTGTGCGTATATCAGTGTTCCGCTTTCTACATCGGTAACGGTGAATTTATAATTACCATAATCAAATGGAGTAATCATCACCGTTTTTGAACCACCCCATAAAGGCTCCTCAATCAACTCGTCAAGGGCATAAACATCTGTATCGGCGGTGCCGGCATGAATATAATCAACGCGGAGGGTTTTGTTGTAGAAATATTTTTCAAACTGTGCCGAAACATTGAGCGCAAAAAACGTCAGACAAATGAGTAGGAAACTTTTCATGATGGTTGATTTGGGGACAACAATCTGCAAAAATAGGAAATGTTGGGGCAATCTCTATTTAATTTTGAGCAGGACGAATACGCGCCGGCCAGCGGATTAAGAGGACAATTGAATTACCGGAAGAATCCCCTTGTGCAATTGTGGAATATTCTGTAATTTTGCAGCCCGTTTAAAATATGGCTCCGTAGTTCAACGGATAGAACGGAAGTTTCCTAAACTTTAAATACAGGTTCGATTCCTGTCGGGGCTACAACACATTTATAACCGCTTGCTGATCTTTAGATCGTAAGCGGTTTTTTTTGTAGGCTTTGTTATACCGAAAGCAATACGTGCTATCTAGAATTCCACCAATATTTAATAAATTTCTGATATAAAATTATATGATCCTTTGCCTACTAAGATCCATGGGCTAAATGCCCCCAAAATAAATATCTAAAATTATTAGTTGTATTGATATGCAATAACAAATAAGCTTAACTTTGAATGATAAACTAATCCTAAAAAACCAAAGCCTATGAAAAAGTTATTACTCTTAATTACATTGTTCACATTCAGCATGATAGGCTTCAGCCAGACCATGCTGCTGGAGGAATATTTCAGCGATCCCGAAAACATACCTACAACCTGGACCACTATTGATCAGGATGGAGATGGAAACAACTGGCGCATCAATACCTATGATGATGAAATTTACATAGTTTCTGATTCATATAGGAACGGAACGGCGCTTACACCCGAAAATTATCTGATCACGCCTCAGATTGATCTCACTGGTCTTACCGGTACTGTTAAATTGCGTTATACCATGCAGGTTGGAGATGATACCGACTTTGCAGAGCATTATAAAGTAGCTGTTTCTACCACTGGCATTGTTGTGGCTGACTTTAGCAACATTGTGTTTGAAGAAACCTGCACTGCAAATGATCACTATGATGTTCCTCCCTACTGGCACCCCAGGTTGATTGATTTAACCCCATTTGTTGGCCAACAAATCTATCTTACTATTTGCCATTATAATTGTACAAATCAGTATAAAATTATGTTCGATAGCATTCAGGTGTATAATGTGGTAACACTTGGCGTGCAAACACCAGATCCTTTTAAACTCACCGTTTATCCAAACCCATCCACCGACAAGGTTTTTATTAACGGTGAATATGATGATGCACGTCTTTCGCTGATTTCAGCAGATGGCCGCGTCGTTTATGAATCGGAGAAGGAAAACAGGTACAGTAGTATCAACGTTTCGCAATTTGAGCGTGGCATGTACATTCTTAAACTCGAAACTTCAAAAGGGATTGTAACTAAGAAATTGGCATTGAACCATTAAACCACAAATTCCCTTAATTTGAAGGCCGCCCGAGAGGACGGCCTTTTTTGCGATAGGATATTTACTTTTTCCAGTTTTGAAGCCTGTCGAGATAAAGGAAGATTCCACAAATTCCCGGTGCTTTTGGTTGGATAGTTTCTCCAGCAGTTCAAGCAACGAAATGTAGGAGACAGGTTGCCAATGGAGGCACTACGCAGAGTTCCTATAACATCTGTTTAGCCTTATCTACGGTAACTTCAAATACCCTGGTAAGAAAGGAAAATTTTTCTTTCATCATATCATATTCTTCACCTGATTCAATATATCGGGCAGTACCGGTAATCAGAAAGCCTGTTCCTGGATAATCTTTATATCCTTTTACCTCTTTGCTCCCTAAAGTCAACTTTACTGTACTATTGACTTCCACATTTTTCTGGGTTTTTCTGAAACCATAGGCTGGTATCAACAAGCGTTCATCTTCGGTAACCACCAGATAAGAATTCCATGTATTGACCAGGTGGGGTTCCACACCCCATGACATAATTGAAACTACACCTTCGTGTTGTAACACTTCTAAAAATTTGTCGCTCAGCTTTTTATCATCGTTCATGGTTCAGTTTTTTTTGTTTATAAAATGATGGTTTTGATGTGGACATATTATTTTTTCGGCTCCCAGTAGCATCTTTTAGGGGAAACAATAATCCCATCGGCCTTTAGTTTTGCCATGGCTTTATCCACTTCCTTGCGATCAATATTTGCCAATTCTGCTATTTTTCCTGCATTCAGTGGCTCGCCTGCCTTGTTCATTGCATCCAATACCTTTTTTTCAATTTCCATTGTTTTGTTTTTTTGATTTGATGAGACAAAATTAATGAAAGTCTGACAAGGGAATATTAAGCTGGTTTAAGAAATCGGGCTATACTTGCTTTTTTCTAATTTCACTTACGTATTCCGGCGTAAGGCCTAGATATGATGCCACCATATAAAGAGGTACGCGTTGCATAAAACCGGGGAATGAAGTGCTGAAGTGCTGGAAAAACTCCTCTTTAGTCATTTCGTAAAGTAGCTTTGACCGGAGTTGGGCGGCTGCAACGGCCTTCTGCATCATAATTCTGAAATATCTTTCCATTTTTGGGAGTTTACCGAGCATTTCCTCAAATTGCAGTTTTTCTATAATCAACACTTCCGATGACTCAATGGCCTGTATATAATACTCTGATGGTGTACCATCCATAAAACTGAAGTAATCGGATAGCCACCACCCATCAATCGCGAATTGCACAATCTGTTCAGAAGCTTTTTTGTTTATAAAGTACATTCTTAAACAGCCTTGCTCAACAAAATACATTGTCCGGCAATCCTGACCCTGTCTCAACAAGAATGATTTCTTTTTAAAATGATGTGGTTTAAAATAATTCGCCAGCAGCAATACTTCTGTATCGGTTAGCTCAATATGTTGTTGAATCTGCTGAATAAGGCTTGATGCAGGCATTAAGATTTTGTATTTTGGAAGGAATTATAGATTCAAAGTAGAATTGTTCTACCACTTTTGTTAACACAAAGTTACTTAAACTCTTCGGCTTATTGAATATAAAGTCTAACCATTAAATCATCAAAAAAGGCTACCCTCCCAGGCAGCCTTTTATTGAAATAATTAGTTTGATATCAGAGTTTTACCCAACCAATGTACATGGCATGTGGGCTAACGCCGGTGAGCCAGTCTTCCTGACCGGAGCCATCGAGGTTGGAACGCACGATTTTGCCATCTGGTGCGGAGTTTGAAACCTTAAAGCCCCACAGCAGTTTGCTGCGCTCATGGTCAATGGCAATTCCCCAACTGGCTTTTGAACCGAAATCACCAATTTTCGCCAGTCCGCTACCATCGGTGTTGCAGCTATAGAGGCCGTTATCGGTAATTGCCGATCCGTCAACGCCATAAACCGTCATATATACCTTGTTGGTTTCTGTGTCCACTTCAATAGCTGTGCCATCAATGTCGGGAATGTGATTGGTAAGTCCGCTACCATCAAAGTTCACCGAGAAATAACCACCTGAATAATCGGTCCGGTCATTCACCAGGTAAATCTTTCCTGCGGCTGCATCATATTGCATATCAATGGGATACTCAGGCAATATGCCTTCGGTGTTGATGAAAACTTCAGGGTTGGTGCCATCTAAATTGCAGCGGTAAATACCGCCCGGACGGCCCCAGTACAATTTATCGCCTACCACCATTAAGGCTTCCGGTGAATCCACGATTTCCTGTCCTGCAACGGCTGCATCCAGAATACGCACCGGGTTTTTCCCATCCGCATCAAAGCGATAAATAATACCCAGCGAGTAATCCGAAACATAGACTTTGCTATGGGCTGTGTCAACCGTCAAACCGTATGGCCGGGAAAATTCTACCTGATCAAAATCCTGCACCAATGGCGCATCATCGTTCAATATCACCATGTGCACGCCGCCACCTTCGGGGCTACGTGAGGAGAAATACAGCACCTGACTCAGGCCTGCCAACGGGTCTTTGATGTTGATTACCTGTGTTTTAACGAGTTTGTTGTAATACACATTGCTCTCAGCCGTGCAGGTGAGGGTTACGGTGTATAAGCCTGGCTCATCGTAAGTTACTTTGGGATTGGCCTCGGTTGAGGTCTGGCCATTACCAAAATTCCAGCTGAATCCACTGGCGTTTATTGATTTGTTCTCGAAGCTTACTTCGCTTGGGATGTAACCATTGTTGCTGAGGGTGTAGGTAAAATCAGTTATGGTACTTGCCGGAGGGTTACCCAGTTCGTACTTTTCGCAACTACTCAGCATAAATATGGGGAGCAGTAGCATAAAATATATCCGTATTTTTTTCATTGTTTTCCTTTCTGATTAAGTGATAGATCAATAATCATCGTTTTGTTTCATCAGTCTGTTGGTTTGCATTTCGCTGAGCGGAATAGGAAACAGGGTGTGATTTTCATCTATTCCCAACAGCGTGGTTGCCCTTTTGGTGCGAACCAGGTCGAACCAGCGGTGGCCTTCAAAAGCAAACTCATGGCGGCGTTCATTCTCAACGGCTAATTTCAGTGTAGGATAAGTATCTGCAGTGGTCTGGAGTAAACCAGCCCTTTCCCTTACTGCATCAATATTATCCTGAATGGCGTCTATACTGCCGTTGGTGTATGCAAGGGCTTCCGCTTTGATGAGATACATTTCTGCCAAACGCAATACAATCACACCATCGGAACCGGCCGAAAGTTGTTCATATTTATTACAATACACCTTGCCCTCGCTGTCGGTACTAATTGAAGCTGCCAGACGTGCATCGCCAACTTCGTAACTTTCAAGCAATGAGGTGGTTGGCGCAATTTCATAACGCCCGGCAAGGCTGCGTGGGAAGAAATATTCGGCTAAGCGGTTTTTGTTCTGGGCGTCGAACACAATCTCAAAAATGATTTCATTGCTTCCGCCTTCATACAAAGATGAATAGGGATTGGTCAGTTCATAGCCACCTTCTGTCAACACTTTGTCGGCCTTTTCAATGGCTAAAGTAGCGTAGGAAGCATCTCCGGTATTGTGGTAGTGGTTCAGGTAAACCCTTGCCAGTAAAGCGGAAGCGGCAAATTTGTTTGCTCTTCCTGCCGCATTGGTGGCCGGCAATTTGCCTTCCGCCAAAGTAAGGTCGGCAATTACCTGAAGGTAAACATCTTCAGGTGTATTCCTGGCCTGGTCAATGTTGCTGATGTCGGCTGTCGGGGTAGTTTTAATGGGCACTCCGCCAAACATCGTCACCAGATTATAATGGAATAACGCACGCATAAACAGCGCCTCACCTTCAAATTTGTCGCGCTCAGCAGCCGAAAGATCAGAAATGTTGCCCATTGCGGCAAGCACATTGTTCACCCGGTTCAGGCCATCGTAAGCAGCGCTCCAGGCACCGTCAATAATGAGGTTCTCGGCAGGTACATTGTTGTTTTCAATCTGGAAGTATTCATAAGAGGTTCCGGTCCAGGTAAGGTTGTCTGCGGACAGTCCGCCAATAATCACCCTGTTCCGGCCATAAATTCCGGTTGCTTGTAGTGAAGTGTAAGAACCGATAATGGCCCGTTCAACGCCCACTTTGTCTTTAATGGCTACCTCATTCGATATGGATGCCGTGGGTTCCACATCAAGCACTTTGGTGCATGACCCGAGCATCAGCGAAACCAGCATCAGTAAATATGTTGTCTTTTTCATGATTTTTCAGTGTTTACGGTTAAAATCCCAGGTTTAATCCAAGCAATAGGGTGCGAGACTGCGGATAGGTGAAGAAGTCGGTGCCCATCACAATGTTGCTGTTGCCGTAGTAGTTTACCTCGGGGTCCATGCCCGAATAAGAGGTGAAAGTATAGAGGTTCTGCCCTGAAACATAAAGGCGTGCCGTCTTAATGTGGGCTTTTTTCAGTAACGATTTCGGGAAGTTGTAGCCTATGCTCACGTTTTTGATTCGCATAAAGGAACCATTTTCGATAAAGCGCGAAGAGATATTTCCATCGCCCGCCCGCGGGACATCGGTAATGTCGCCGGGGTTCATCCATCTCCGCAGCATGGTGGTGGTTTGGTTGTCCTCCCCTGTGCCGGATTCAAGATAAATGCGGGTTCCGTTGAAAACATCATTGCCGTAAACACCCTGAAGGAAGATAGAAACATCAAAGTTCTTGTAGCTGAAACTGTTGGTCATGCCGATGGTGAAATCGGGATTGGGATCGCCGGTTTTGGTGAGGTCGGCAGAGGTGATGAGGCCATCCTTGCTGATGTCTTCATAAACCAGATTACCGGTGGTGGGATCAACGCCCAGACAGTTATAACCCATAAAAATTCCGATGGGTTCACCTTCCATCACCCAGTTGCTGCCCCGGCCGAGGTCGGCAATTGGCTGTCCGTTGTATAGTTTGGTTACTTTGTTGCGGTTGGCCGCGAAGTTCAGCGAAGTATTCCAGGTGAATTTCCCGCGAATGTTTTCGGTGTTCAGTACCAACTCAAGTCCTTTGTTTTCCAGATTGCCAATGTTGGCATAAATGGAACTAAAGCCAGTAGTTGGTGGCAGTGGCCGGGCCAGAAGCAAATCTTTGGTTTTGTTGAAATATACATCTGCAGTCAGGCTGATGCGATTGTCGAAAACGGCAAAATCAACACCCAGGCCGGTTTGAGAGGTGGTTTCCCACTTCAGGTCGGGATTGGGCAATTGTGTGGGTGCAATACCTGAATTACCGCCATAATTGAAACCACCGCCATAAAGACCAAGGGAGGCGAAATCGGGAATCCCGTCATTGCCTGTAAGCCCGACACTAGCGCGGAGTTTAAGTTCACTTATCCAGGCATGGCCATCCATAAATGACTCTTCCCCAATGCGCCAGGCCACCGAGGCAGCCGGGAAGTAGCCGTACTGGTTGTTTTCCCCGAACTTGGACGAACCATCGGCCCGGGCGGTCAGGGTCACAATATATTTATACTGGTAGTTGTATTTAAATTGTCCGAACCATGAGTTCATTCCACGGTTTAGGGCAGCGGCAGAAGCGGTTCTTATAACGCCAGCAGAAGTGATGTACTGAAAATTCTCATTCGGGAAATCAATGGCCTCAATGTAGGTATTGCGGCGGGCATATTTCTCAAAACTGTATCCAGCCAGGGCTTCAATGTTGTGCTTTTCGCTGATGGTGGTCATGTATTGCAACACATTGCTGCTTACTAAGTTACTAACGTAGGTGGTGCCTTCAATGCCCAGGCCATTGTATTTGGCGCCCTGCCGAGTGGTTACGGGGTCGTAGCCATGTTCGCGCAGGTTATAAATATCGGCGCTCCATTTGGTGGTGAACGTGAAGCCATCCAAAAATTTATATTCCAGATATATATTGCCGTTATTACGGTTGGTAAAGGCCACGTTGTCAGTTTCATTGATGATGGCAACCGGATTGGCGTAAGGGCCCAATTCATTATAGGTGCCATCCTCGTTGTACACAGGATAAATTGCGGGAATAGATAAAGCATTGGGCAGTGGTCCGAATAAAGTTTGGTCGCCTTCAACGCGGTTGTTTTTCGAGTAGGTCATCGAAACACCTGCACCAATGGTGAGGTTATCCGTGAGTTTGTGATCCACGTTCATTCTTCCCGAATAGCGGTCAAACGAAGTGGCTTTTATCGTACCATCCTGGTTATAATAACTTCCCGAAAGGAAAAGTCTTGTTTTCTCGTTGCCGCTGCTGATCGAAAATTCAGTATTGGAAGTGGGTGCTACCTGCAGTATTTCACTCATCCAGTCGGTGTCAATGCCTTCAACATTGGTGCCTTTGTATGCGTTCCACTGGGCAGCGTTCATCAGCTCGGGCAGGCGTTCCTTGGGCAGGGTTTGCCAACCGTATGAAGTATTCAGGCTCACACTCGTTTTTTGCAGACTTCCTTTTTTGGTAGTGATAAGGATAACCCCGTTTGAGGCGCGGGAACCGTAAATTGCTGTGGCTGAAGCATCTTTAAGGATGGTTACCTGATCAATGTCGTTGGGGTTGATGTCGGAAAGCGCGTCAATTTCCTGACCGCTGTAACCAATCTGTCCATAACTTCCAGTAATGGCCGGTACCCCATCAATCACTATCAGCGGTTGGTTGCTTGCATTGATGGAACTTCCCCCTCGGATTTTGATGGAGTTTTGTCCGCCCGGTGTCCCGGAATTTTGATTGATGGTCATCCCGGCGGCTTTTCCCTGAAGCACACCGTCAATGGTGCGCAACGGTATGGTTTTGATTTCATCCTCATTTACCAGACCAAAGGACCCGGAAATCAGTTTTTTGCTGTCGCTGCTGTAGCCCATTACGACCACTTCACCAAGATCAATTTTTTCTTCTTCCATCACCAGATCAATCTTTTGGCGTCCGTTTACCGGAATCTCTTGTTTCTTCATGCCGACATACGAAAACTGCAATACCCCGCCGGAAGGTGCTTCCAGGGTATAGACACCTTTGATATCGGAGACCGTCCCTCTGGTGGTACCCTTCACCATAATGGTAACGCCGGGTATGGGCTGTTCGTCCGTGGCAGAGGTTACCTTCCCGCTGATGGGGATGTCCTGGGCCCTGAGCGTACCGAGGATCAGGGTAAACACCAGTAATAAAATGTAAGGTTTCTTCATACTGATTTTTGGTTATTTTGGGTTTAGGATTTTAGGTTTTTAAGAATCACGCAGAGACGCAAATTAGCAATTAATTTCCACGCAAAGACGCAATGACGCAATGATTCTTTGATAATCCAAAATTTGAGTGCGCCAAATCATAATCCGGTTGGTGATCAATTGTTGAACCATCGAAGACACAACGTGTGCGCGGAAAATTGAATGTATTATTTTTTTGTAATCGTTATTTTTACCGGGCTAATATCCATACGGATGTCGGAAACGGAATACTCATCCTCTTCACGCGCATTTTCGTAATAATAGCCCTGGCTTGTCGTTTTCTTGGTAAAGGTAAGCAGGAAAGCGTTTTCTTCATCGGTAAAGTTCAGGTTCGAAATACTTTCCACGGCTTTATTGTCCATCAGGTTGATGGTAATAACATCGCGCAGGGTGCTGCCATTGGCCGAAAGGATTCCGGCCTGTGCCGGGCGTTCCCGCTTGTAATACTCATTGCCCCGGGTGGCTTTCTTTTCCTTTTCAGGAATCAGTTCCCCGGTGGGAACAAGGTATTCGTCCCCATTTTCAAGATAACTCAGTGAAAGGTTCTGGATATCTGGCAGACCTTGCCGGTAGGTAATTTCTGCCTCTTTCGCATTGACGATGGTGAGACCTGCAGCCCCTGCCACCTTAATTTTGCGTTCAGTAGCCGAGTAAATAAGGGCGGTGTTTTCATCCACGCCAAAAGCGAGGTTAAATTTTTCTTTCGAATTTAGCAGTGCCATAATGAGGCGACCTATACGTGCTCTTTGGTTAAAATGCTGGTCAACAATACCTTCCGGGAAAAAGCCCATGCCTTTTGAGAGCAGCAGGGCATCGGTTTCTTCGTTTTCGGGGCCATTTTCATGGATGATGTCCAGTTGCAGAGCGCCAAGACTGCTGCCGTTGCCGATCATTACTTCGCTCATGATGGCCGCACCTGCACTGCTTCCGCCAATTATACCACCACGGTTATACACTTCCCATACAGCATCCAGAACCGGCGTATTTTTCCCATCCGGAAATCTAAGTGCCTTCATGGTGCGCATTTGATCGCCTCCGGTAAACCAGATGGCCGAACATGCTTTTACCTGAGCAGCAATAGTTGGATCTTTGGCATTTTCTGCCCATGTGGATTCATTCATATCGGTGGTACTGTCGTCGTCCATCACGGCAATCTTAATAAGATGGATGTTTTCAGGTTTCACACCATAGGACTGCAGCGTTTTGCTGATGCTCACCCAGGATTGAATGGCTACACCGCTGGCCGAAGGAATCACGGCAAACGAAGACTTTTCCGGGCCACCGGCTAAATCAATCATTTGGTTATAAACGGCGGCATTGTCATCGGAGAGTGCTCCGCCAACAATAACCAGATGGCCTTTGCTTTGCCCGAAAGTGAAACCACACCATAACATTAGTGTAGTTAGAAATGCTGTTTTTATCTTCATTTGTTGAAATTTAATGCTTTATAAACCGGGCAACAGCAATAGTGTTTTGGCTGATATCACTGAAATGCAGAAAATAATGGCCCAGGGATAGTTCCCCGAGATTTATCATCTGTTTATCTCCTGAAATTATACCTTTTCCCACGGTTGAACCATTCATATCAATAATTGCCCAGGTTTTTGCTTTTACGACTGGCTCGAAAGTCAGCACAGCTCCAACCGGGTTTGGGTAAACCTGAATTGATGGCAGATCACCTCCAATTTCATTTATTCCAGCGGGCGAAACCCTTCCCATATTGTAAGGTGTGGTTTCATCAATCAGATCAAACCTCAGTTTTTCAAAACCGGCCACCATTCTTGGTGTTCCGGATGTTCCGGTGCCGGTCTGTGTTGAAAATCCCGCCAAAGTGCCTTCGTTGGACAACACCATAACTGGCGCAATGCCATAACCGGTAAGCATAGCCTTGCCCTCAACCGGGGCTAATTTCATGAAGTTGTGCTTGGTGAGCCAGATACCGTATTTCAGGGTATCCAGCGCCATGGCATATGGCACGGCAGTGGCAGTATTTTCATAAATGTCGCTGTCGAAGAAGGTTTGTGGCATAATTACCGTATGTTTTAGCAAACCAAGGCCTGGTGCGAAAGTCAGTTCACCATACCACGAAGCCAGATAAGTGAGGTAATTGCCCACCACTGTTTTCCCTGCAAAGCGGGAATCTTCGCCCACAAATGCACTGATCATACCATCGCTTCTGAGTTTTTCCTTCAGCAATCCACCATTGGTGGTTGCTAAAAATGGAATGAATGAACTTTGCGCGTTTTTCACAAAGAGGATTTTACTTGCAGCTGTAATCTGGTTTGCAAAATCGGGATCGCTACCCAATGCTGTGGTGGGATTGACTATTTCGGCAGCCGCTGCTCCGACTTCCAGGATTTTGGTTTTGAAACTTTCAGCAAGAGAATTGTCACCTGAAAGAATGAGAACATTCGCGGTGTTCAGGCCCGAATTGTTTACCAAATGAGTGAGCATGGCCAGATTGTCGCCCACCAGATTGCTCCCGCTGGCCAGTACGGTATAGTTTCCGGTTTCGGATTGGCCGGAAGTATTGATTTGGCGGTTTAGTGAAGCATAGGTAATCTCCCCGGTGCTGAAATTATAGGTGCAACCCTTGAGCAACTGCACCACTTCAATGGAATCAGCCAGTAGCTTGTATCCATTCTGGCTGAAACTACCTTTGGATGTATAAAAATTGGCGCAACCCGTTCCATAAACCGTCCCAAGTCCGGTTTCGTCAACTGTCATGCAGGTCATATCGTCCATGCCCAATCCGATAATATCCTGATTGTGCGTAAATTTGTAATTGGCTAAAAATCCGGCCAGCCGCCCGAACCTTGCCCGTTCGGCAAAGTGAGTATCGAAAACAAAACCAGGCATAAAACCAAAAAAGTCGTCCTCAAGTGTAACGTATTGATTGTTTGGATTTTCTATGGCTTCGTAGGAATACACCGTACCTCTTTCGGCGGTATACACCACTCCTGAAAGAATGTGCATCCCTGCCGAAGTGCCGCAAATGCAACCACCCTGCGCATATTTATTATTCACTGCATCCTGAAGCCGGGTGCCGCGGTAAAAATCGTAGTATTCCCACTGGTCGCCGCCCCGGAAAAAGATCACATCATAGGCCATCAGCGTGTCGTAAGTGGCTTCGGTGTCAGCAAGTGCGCGACTGTCAATGGCAAATTCCTTTGCAGTTGCAGCGCCACATTGGGATTTTAAATAAGGTGCCAGACTGCCGGTAGAAATTCCGACAACAGCCACCTTTTTCCCTTCCACAGCCCAATGGTATGCAGGCACACTCCAGCTATTGGCGCCGTTTTTCTCGCTGCCTCCGCCCACCAGAAGCAATCGGCCCTGGGCAAAAGTATTTGTGGAAATAAGTATTACGAATAAAACAGTAAGAGCTTTATAGAAATTGATTAGATGCAGCATATCCCGGAATCAAGTTAGAAATGATGGGTAAATTTACGGAATTTGGAGAGATGATGGGTTGTGGAGGGATAATTTTTCGGATCAAGACTTTTAGGGTTCACGCGAAGATGCGAAGCGATGCACTGAGGTTTGGTTGGTGAGCAAATGTCAAACCACTCGAAGTGACGTAAAGAAATGCAAAATTGGATGGACTCGTTCGCTCAACCACCGAATTCTTCCTCTTGATCTCTAAATCGCTAAATACATTAACTTTGTGCTGACAAAAACCTCCACCCATGCTTATTCTGATACAAAACGCTGAAGTATATGCTCCCGATTCCCTTGGCCGCAAAGATGTGCTGCTGGCAGCTTCAAAAATCCTTGCCATTGAAGACAAGATTGATCCTCCTATCGGACTACAGGTAAAGGTGATCGATGCAACAGGTCTTAAGCTAGTGCCCGGGTTTATCGACGCTCATGTTCATATTGCCGGTGCCGGTGGCGAAGGCGGTCCGGCCACGCGTACGCCTGAAATGCAGTTGAGCGAGATGATTTCGGCAGGGGTAACCACCGTAATCGGTTGTCTGGGCACCGATGGTTTTGGTCGAAGCGTTGACAGTGTGCTGATGAAGGTGAAGGCCTTGCGCGGGGAAGGTGTCTCTGCATGGATGTACACCGGGTCGTATCAGGTGCCTACGCCAACAATTACCGGCGATGTAGCCCGCGACATTCTGATGATTGAAGAAGTAATTGGCGTGGGTGAAGTCGCGATTTCTGACCACCGCTCATCCTGCCCATCCAACAAGGAACTCACCCGCTTAACTGCCCATGCCCGCGTGGCCGGAATGCTCGGTGGCAAGGCCGGTATCCTCAATATTCACATGGGCGATGCCAAAGATCCGTTCAAGCCATTGTATAAAGTGGTGGAAAACAGTGAAATGAGCCTGAGGCAGTTCCTGCCCACACACATCAATCGTAACGATTATATTTTTGAGGATGCCAAGATTTATGGCAAGAATGGCTTCCTCGACATCACCACCAGTTCCTATCCCTATTATCCCGATGAGGAAATCAAACCAGCTACAGCTTTAAGGCTTCTGCTCGAAGCGGGTATTCCCATCGAACATATCACTTTTACTTCCGATGCCTGTGGTTCGCTGCCTGGCTTCGATCCGGTAACCGGTGATCTCATCAAAGTGGAAACCGGCCTTCCCTCAGCAAACCTACGCGAACTGCGCGATGCCGTTTTGGTTGAAGGCTTGCCTCTGGAAACTGCCCTGCAGGTGCTGACCTCAAATCCGGCAGCCATCCTTAAATTGAAACAAAAAGGCCGTATTGCCAAAGACCTGGATGCGGATGTTGTGTTGCTCAAGGATAACCTTGAAATTCACTCAGTTATTGCGCTCGGGCAGGTGGTGGTTGAAAATGGGGTGCTGTTGAAAAAGGGGATGTATGAAAAATAAAGCTTAGTTTCTTGCTGATGCGGATGTGGCAAAATTTAATGAAATAATAGCCTGCCTTTAAAATAACAAGGGTATTTTTATAGGTTGCCTTTAAAAAGTCAATGGTATTTTTAAAGCCTGCCTTTAAAAATACAAGGATGATTAATTTTTTGTCAGGGAATAATGACGCTGAAATTTCCCTTTTTGAAGAAGCGAAAGGCAATCAGGTCACTCCAAACTCTTTGTGTTGACTCCGGAGGCCCTGTGCCACCTGCTCAAAATCCTGTTCTTTCTCAAATTCAACCATCAGATGACTTCCGGTTAAGATTCTGGGGTTTATTGAAAGCCTGAAAATTTCATCATAGACCGCTTTTACAGTTTCTTTGTCATAATCTTTATTCATTCTTAGGTTTTTTCTGTAGGTTATCCAGTTAGATAAAAAAATAAATGGATAAAATAATGGCAGTAATAACAATGAAGTAGATTTTGTTTTTGTAGAATGACATTTCTTTATTTTGAACCCTGTCAACTTCGCCAATACCCTTAGTTTTTGAATACCAATTAAAAAAATATGACCAAAATAGATTTCATTGGTGATTTCAGTCCTGGCCATCCATATACTGTCGAGTTCATTGGGTGGCATTGTAGAATTAAACCGTTCGCTTTCAGACAGCAGGTAGCTCAATCTGGCGCGGAGATTAGAATAATTCGGGGTAGTAATCAATAAAGTCCCCTTATTTTTTAACACCCGGTTAAACTCTTGCAATGCCTGGTATTGATCGCTGAAATGTTCGATTCCTTCCTGACATACCAATGCATCGGCTGATTTATCTGCTAAGGGAAGACCTTCACGGATGTTTGCCCTCTTGCACACCAATCCTTCAACTTCAAAGTACTCTGTAAACAAGTCTATAGGTATGGGATTGGCTCCAATGTTTTTCAAAATATTTGATGTTATCCCATTTCCTGCTGGAAAATCAACCACTATTTTCCCTTTATAAAAATTAGCATTGGATGTAAAATGTTTTTTTACATAATATTTTATGCTTGAGGGGTTGTCTTCGTGTTTCACTTTTTTCATGGAAGAGCTTTTTTAAATAAAATTCTTATTTATTCGTCAATTTTATTTTAATAGAGGGAGGCTATATTCGGACTTACAGTCCTTACAATCATTCTTTACTCATCCTCCACCCCCATATTTTTATAGGTTTCGGTCAAAGCTTCCATATCATCCGTAATAATCAGGAGCTTATCATTTATTTTCAGTTTGGTGTTGCCCCTTGGAACAAAATAATGATCGCCGCGCTTCACCATTACAGCCAGGGTTTTGTCGGGTAGGGAAAGGTGCATCATCAGGTTTCCATTGCTCAGTGATCTTTCATTGATGTTGATTTCGGAGGTTACAGATTTGATTTCATCGGAATAGTCAATATCAAAGTCCACCAGATGTTTTGAGGGTTGGGGCTTATCGGCCAGCCCCAGCCACTTGGCGATTATGGGCAATGAAGTACCTTGTATCAGCAGCGAAACAAGGGTGCAGAAGAATACAATGTTGAAGATCAGGCGGGCGTGTGGTATGTCTGCCGCAAGAATGAAAATGGCGAAAATTATGGGGACTGCACCCCGCAGGCCAACCCAGGATATGTATGTTTTATCCTTAAATGGCATTTTCCGGAAGGGCAACAGAGAGAGAAAAACGCTGATCGGCCGGGTTATAAAAATCATTGACAAGCTGATGATGAGCGCCGGAACCATTATGGGTATTAATTCCCGCGGATTTACCAGTAATCCCAGGGAAAGAAACATCACCAGTTGAAAAAGCCAGGCCAGTCCATCGAAAAAGTTGAGGGAGGAGCGCTTATGAATAAATTTTGAATTGCCAATAACCAGGCCGGCCACATAAACCGCCAGAAAGCCATTACCTTTGATGAAGTAAGTGAACGAAAAGATAAAAATACAAAAGGTAAATACCAAAATAGGATAAAGGGAGGCATTGTCGATGTGGAAACGATTTATGGCCAGTACCGAAAGCTTGCCCAGCAGATATCCGGCAAGGGCTCCTATTCCCAGCTGCAAAAGTACCAGGCCACCAGCCATCCAATAGTTTGGTGCCGTGCCCATGGTGATGATTTCGATTATCGAAATCACCAAAACATAAGCCATGGGATCGTTGCTTCCACTTTCAAGCTCAAGCATGGGGCGGAGATTATTTTTAAGCTGCAGACCTTTGGACCGGAGGATGGAAAACACCGAGGCTGAATCGGTGGACGACATGGTTGCACCAAGCAGCAGGGCCGTTATTAATCCGATGCAGGCTGAGGGTAGCGTCATGCCCAGTATCCACCAGACAAACAGCCCGGTAAAGAGCGCCGTTAACAAAACGCCCAAAGTAGCCAGTATTACCCCCTGCGCAATAATGGGCCGTATTTCTGAGATTTTGGTATCGAGCCCACCGGAAAACAAGATGATACACAAGGCAAGCGTTCCTATGGTTTGGGCAATTTGTATATTCTCAAACTGAATGCCTAAGCCATCGCTGCCAGCCAACATACCAACCGCCAAAAACAATAGCAAGGCCGGAACCCCAAACCGGGCGCTGGCTTTTCCGGCTAAAATGCTGATCAAAAAGAGAATAGATAATCCCAGTAAAATAAGTTCTATCTGAATGGCCATGCTGCTTTCCTAATTTTTATCTGAAAATACCCTTCTTCAGCTAGTGAAAGATTATACAAATCTGCCGGACTAAATTAGTAAATTTTTGGGGAAGTGGCAGGCAGTGTTATTTTATTGCCCAGATTAAAACCATAATATGTTGATAATAAGAGAATCTCATTTGAAAATACTCAGGGACGGAAAAGTAACTTTGTTGCCAAATCTCTGGCAAGCAGAACATGTTCTTTCAAGGTGGCCTCGTTTAGTTTGGACTCATCTGATCGTGCGCCGTTTTCAGTCTATTCTTAACAGTTTTCAGCCTGAAATCCTGAATTGCATTTCACTGAAGATTTAAGTTTCAATAATATCGGCCATTTATTCTTTACCTGAATTTACAAATGTTTAGCATTTCAAAAAACAAATTGAACCTAAAGGGGTTTTTTAAAAAAACACATGGCAACATTTAAAAGTGATTTGTCGCACAAAGAATTTCCTGTTTCCGAAAAAGTTTCGGCTCAAACAATCAGGCACTCCATCCTGGATTTGATTCAAAAAGCCAACCCTGCCTTTACACATGATAATTTTTTATCAAAAAGTGAATTAAAAACCTTTAGGGAGGATCACATCAAAGCATATATGTCAGATGAAATGGGAGAACTCTCCGTACTTGAGAAGACAGTCCTTACTTCCCTTACAAGCAATACAACCCTCACTGATAAAATAGATGGGGATGAACCACAAGCCACTACTTTTGGCCAAAGGATTGCCGACAAGGTTGCTTCTTTTGGCGGAAGCTGGACATTTATCATTTCCTTTGGAGTATTTATCTTCTTGTGGATTTCGTTGAATGTATTCTGGCTCCTAAATAAGGGCTTTGATCCATATCCGTTTATCCTTTTGAATTTAATTCTTTCCTGTCTGGCCGCGTTGCAGGCCCCCGTTATTATGATGAGCCAGAACCGTCAGGAAGAAAAAGACAGGGAAAGAAGCAAGAAGGATTATATGATTAACCTGAAATCGGAACTGGAAATCAGGACACTGCACGAAAAAATGGATCATTTTATAATAGATCAGCAGCAGGAACTGCTCGAAATACAAAAGGACCAGATAGATATGATGAAGGATATTCTTGTGCACGTGCGAAAAAAATAAAGATCATTTTAATAAAGGTCATTGAAGGGTAGTATTATGCATGAAGAAAAACATTTTACATCGTCTGATCTGATAAAAGATATTGTTATTGGCATGTCAGACGGATTAACCGTTCCATTTGCTTTGGCGGCAGGACTTAGCGGTGCAGTTGCCAGTAATAGTATTGTAATCACCGCAGGAATTGCAGAAGTGGTTGCTGGTTCCATTGCCATGGGATTGGGTGGCTATCTGGCCGGCCGCACCGAAGTTGATCATTACCAGACAGAAATTGCCAGGGAAAGACTGGAGGTTGAAGCCGTGCCTGAAGTAGAAAAACAGGAAGTAAGGGACGTTTTCAGTTCCTATGGTATAAGCCCCGGGTTGCAGGATCAACTTGCCCTAGAGCTCAGTCAGGACAAAAATAAGTGGGTGGATTTTATGATGAGATTTGAACTTGGGATGGAAAAGCCCGATGTACGCAGGGCTTCACGGAGCGCATTTAACATTGGGGCTTCATATATTGTAGGAGGGATGGTTCCTCTGATTGGTTATTTTATTACAAATACGCCAAAACAAGGCTTACTGGTTTCTTCCATAATGACGGTAATGTTTCTACTTATTTTTGGATATGTGAAGACCAGATTAACCGGGAACAGACCATTCTACGGTGCGGTTAAAACTGTATTTATAGGGGTTCTTGCAGCCGGTGCCGCATATTTGATTGCCAGGCTAATATCGTAAATGTGGATTAAAAGCAGGATTTCAAGATACACAATAAACCTATTTTCATTTTGTGTCATTTGTTTTAATTCCCTTCTTCGCATTCAGATGATCCCTGACCATTATTGCCCCAATAATTAATAAATAAACATAGTAAACGAAGACAAACAATCGTTGCCATAAACCTTTCAAACGCACCAGTTCAATTGCTTCGTTATCCGCGAAACGCAGCGTGAAGAGCAGTAGTAATACTAATCCAATTATTAAAATAAGCTTCGATAGCAAATGAAATCCATGATTAGTGGAACGGGGGATTATTTTTTGCATTATTAGTGGAAGGAGCAAAATGGCAGCAACTCCGATTCCTCCGAGAATATCGTGTATAATGGCAGAGGTGGTCAATTTACCGTTCTGATGATCCGCTTTAAAAAGCCCGGAACCCAGCCCTTCGCCTAATCCATACATGATAATCAGCCAGAATGCCAGAATTACATATTTATTTGTCGGCGAAAAAGCCTGCCTGAAACCAAAAGCAAACATAACGAACAACAAACCCAGAATTACCCACCAGGTTGAGACGATGAGAGATACCGGACTTGCTGACGCCCCCAGCGAACTCATGGTGTTGTATAACTGGCTGTAACCGGGATATTGATTTCCGAAAATAAATAAAACCACGAAATCGCCCACGCAGGCAACATAGCAGGCAATAACCGAAAGGACAATTAACGTTTGTCTTTTATTCATTGCCGGGCTTGATAACTTTTGTTAAAACTGCTGGCACACTAATAAGGTCATAATCGTTCGAATAGATCAGATACTTATTGTTCCATGCCGGGAAGAATTTTTCCTTGAAATTTCTCAAACCTCTGTAATGCGAAAATGACCTGATTTTCTCGTAGGCAAATTTCATGGACCTTTCCTGAAACGTATGCGGGTCATCCATTCCGCTCAATGGTGCGAATCCAAGATTCACTGTTGCGTAATTCTGTGATTTCAGATAGTTAAATAATTCAACCAGAATAAAATCCATAACCCCATTGGGTGAATCATCTGTTTTTCGTATAAGGTCGTAGGTGGCTTCCCCGGGCGCAAAATCAGGAATAATATTAAGGAAAGCAATGACCATTTCTTCGGGATTCTCAACGGTGATGATGGTTTGTTGCTTTAGTTCCTCCCATAGAAACATTCCCTGTGAAAAGATGATTTCGTTGCGCCCGGTGGAGCTTAGCCATTCATCCGATACTGCCTTAAGTTTTTGCATCAGTCCGTCTTTGATGGGAGGCTGATGAATTGAAGCTTTGTAGCCACGATCAATTACCTTGTTGATGGCGTTTCTAAGGGCTTTATTTTTACCTCCTTCCAAAGAAAAAGTGTTCAGATCTACAATGCCTTCCTGTCCAAGAAACAGGCTCTTTTTCGACAGCTCCGAATATAACTGAAGACTTTCTTCCGGCACCCGGTAATAAATACTTCTTAAGCCAAGGTCATAAGTAAATTTATCGAAAAGAGAAATGCACTCCTTCATTTTTTCAGGTGTTTCAGCCACGGGATCTTCAAGGACAACGGCGTAATTGCCGGCCACCCGGTAAGCTAAAAAAGCATCATTGGTTTCAGGGGCGAAAACCTTTTTATCGCTGTAGGTTTTAAAATAGTCCATACCCGATTTTCCGAATTTTGAAACCAGAACTTTTGCTTTCTCAAATCCATCGGGATCAACATATCCTTTCTGGAAATAAGGCATTATTATGGTATAAAATAAAAATGACAGAGATAGAAAGCCGCTGATGTTGATGGAGAGTAAGAAATCTTTTGCAAAACGGCTGTTAGGGATTAGTTCGGGACTTCCCAATAGAAAGAAATTCTTGAAGGTATACGTGATACTTTGCCAGGTGCTGAAATCAATGTTAAAGTGCTTTTTATCAAGGAAATAGAATCCGATGATTCCGTAAATCAACACGCCGGCAACGCTGAATAAGGCGGTCAGTATCCCTAAAGAATGCATCCGGGGGTTTCCTTTAATATGATATTCCTTTCGTGTGAACAAAAGCATTACCAGCACAACCAATGCAACGATGGCCTCTTCGTAATCTATGCCTTTTGTAACATGACCGATAAATGAAATAATACTCAGTAACAGTGCAATCCACCAGGCATTGCGCAATCCTTTTAGCATATAAACAGCCGTAAGTAATAAGAAAACCCCCGCCACCAGCACCAGGTAATTGGAAGCTGCAATTGCATCGAGTGGAATAAATTCCTGAAGCCGGTGCAGTCTTTCATTTATTGCCGGGGTAATTACTGAGACGATATTGATAATTCCCAGGGTGAAAATCAGGAAAGATGGGATTATCCTCATCAGTAATTTGTTGATCTTTAAAAGAAAACTCAGGGCACCGGCTAAAAGAGGAAACCAGAATTCGAAAAAACGATACAGGAAAGTGATGGCAACCGCCTCAACATTGGTATAGCCAAAGCGAGTCAGCACATATGTTAATGAAACTTCAACAGCGCCCAGCCCTCTCATAAACGGCGAAATAAAAAGCAGAACCACAGTAGTTACGTAACCCATCATCGCGTAAAAAATATCGGGATGGATGTTCAGGGCCAGCATTGCAATATACAAAAGTAAAATGCAGATAAAGTCAATGATAAACGAATTTATGAATGTATAAACAATGAATTTTGTGCTAATGGTATGACTTTGCAAATCGTCAAGAATAATTGCAAGTGAAGGAATGAAGCTGGCTAAAAGTTTGTATAAAAGGCCTTTATTAACAATCGACCGGTAAGCCCAATAAATAGCAACAACAAATGCAATCATGGCAACCAAAGCCAGCCACTCCCCACTGCCTGCAAAACCATCAAACATGGCATAAAGAAAAATTGGAATAGAAACCAGCACCACTGAAACTATCCCAACAAAGGCATAAATTGATGAAGCAAAGTGGATTTTTGTTTTTGATGTACCATCCTTCTCAAAATCTCCCGTAAAAAAAGCAAGAGAAGCCACGCCTCCTGCCGGGATAAAAATACTTATAAAGTTTCTTTTCAGGAAAAGTAAGGTTGCAGGAACTATTGGAATGCTAATTCCAACAGCAGCAAATGCAAACTTATACATGCTACCCTGGGCCAATAGATATATAACCGTCAACCCTATTCCAAGCATAATGTACTGCCATTGAGAAGTAATTAAAACATGTCCAACCTGTTGTAATTCAGATTGTTCATGCTTAAAAAACCAGGTGCCGATGGCAATAAAAAGGAAGGTGAGGGAAAACTGGGCGATCATTTTGCGATTCTCGCGCACCAGTAAAAATTTATCGTTAATAAACGAATGCAATGGCTTTAACCAGGAAATATATTTTCTCATTTTGGATACTTGTAGAGCAAATTTAAGCAATAATGTTTGCAACTCACTTAAGAATACTATTGAATATCAAAGGAATTATGGGCAAAATGATTATTCAGTCAAATAAACAATTTATAACGCGATTTGGACCTGCTGTAAATCTAAAAACCGGCCCACTTCACAGCAGGCCGGTTTTGAGAATAATTTAAAATCAAATCTGCAATCCTTAATAATTCTTTGCGTCATTGCGTCTCTGCGTGATTCTTAAATCTGCAATCTATCAATGGATGGTCTCGTTCCGATAGCTATCGGAATCGCTCGACCACCATAGACTGCCTGCAATCTGAAGTCTGCAATCTACAATCTGCAATCGTTTACTTCCATTCTGGCAATCTTCCCGAAGTATAAGGCACGCCCGCGGCTTCCATCTCGGCTTCAATGGCAGGTACGGCCACTTCGCTGATTTGTTTTAGCTGGTTGTAAACTGTTGGGAATTCCTCACGGATAATCTGATAATTGCGTGTTTGAGTGCTGGTAGGTGCTGAAGTGCTGCCATAGAAAGCATAAATCAGGCTGCCAAGGCGTTCGTTGATGGAGACCGGTGCAGGCGGGTTTTCCTCTCGGCTTGCTTTTGGCTCTTTTCCGTTGAGCGTCAATAAAATATCATCCATTTGGAGTGATAGTGCATGAATTTTGTTGCTTAATTCAGGTGATGCCGAAGGCGTTTGGTGCACAGCCTGCTTCATGGTGGTAAGTTTCGTCGAAAGTTCATCGGCGAAGCGGTTGGTGCCCATCACAATCCTTGCTAAATCGGACACCTCGTTTTGGAAACTGACCAAAGCAGCACGATCGGGCGCAGGTAAGGTGGTGTTGTCCAATACTTTGGCGGTGAACTTAACCGGACCGGCCAGTTCTTTGATTTCGCCACCGGCAACAATGGCTATGGAAACGCTGTACTCACCCGGCATTACAAACATTCCTGAATTGCCATCTTTGAACGGGTCAAACTTGCCGTCCTTTTCGCGCACCGGCATGGTTCCGGCATAGCGCAAATCCCAGTTAATACGATTCAGGCCTTTGGAGGGCTTGTTGTACAGACGGCGGATCACCTCACCTTTTGCATCTTTGATGGTGAACACGAGGTAAGGCTTGATTTCTTGCTCTTCGGCACGGAGGTCGGCTTCGGTGGGCTGCGGAATACGCTCCCCTTTCTTAAACAAATCTTTTTCTGCTTCTTTGCGCTTTTCGCGAAGGGTTTTTGGTACTTCTTTCAGCCACCAGCTAAAGGTTGCCCCAAACTCCGGGTTTTTAGCGGCGTAGTATGAGGAACCTTGTCCATATTTTCCCCTGTTTTCCACGAACATTAAAGCATCCTTTACATCAAAAGTATGGGCATCGCCATCCATAATGGTTTTATTGATGTTGCGGAGTGGGGTATAGTCTTCAAGAATATAGAACCCGCGGCCAAATGTAGCCAGAACCAGGTCGTTTTCACGCTGCTGAAAGGCCATATCATAAACAGCGACGGTTGGAATACCGCTATTAAGCTGTGTCCACTGTCCACCACCATTAATGCTGAAGAAGATGCCGAATTCGGTGCCGGCAAACAGCAGCTCCGGGTTTACAAAATCCTGAGCAATGGTATGTACGCTGCCGTTTTCGGGAAGGTTGGATGCAATGGAAACCCATGTTTTTCCCTTGTCGGTGCTTTTCAGTACATAGGGCTTAAAATCGTCGCGTTTCAGGTTGGCGAAGCTCGCAAACACTACATTTTCATCTATTGGCGAAGCAAAAATATCCGAAACATAGGTGTATTCGGGTACACCCGGGAATGTTGAAACCTTGTTCCAGGTTTTGGCATCATCGCTCACCTGAATCAGGCCATCATCGGTACCGATATACAATAGGTTTTCCTTTATGGGAGATTCATCCAGCGAAACAATGGTTCCCCAGAGTGAAGTTGAAACATCCTTGGCAACCGCATCAGCACTCCAATACTTGCCCATTACCGGCCAGGTGTTGCGGTCGGTGCCAGTGCTCAAATCTTCGGAAATTACTTCCCAGGTATTGCCGCGGTCGTCGCTGCGGAACACCTTGTTGGCGGCCATATAAAGCCGTTTAGGCGCATGTTTGCTGATGATGATGGGCGAGTTCCAGTTCCATTTGTAGGTATCTTCCCCCTTGAGAGGCTCAGGCCTTATGTCCATGGCTTCGCCGCTTTTGCGGTCGTAGCGAACCACATTGCCATACTGGGCTTCGGCATAAACGATGTTGGGATCGGTGGGATCAACCGCCGTCCAGAAACCATCACCGCCATTGGTTACAAACCAGTCGTCGTTCACTACGCCGTAGCTGCTCAGGTTGCGCGAAGGACCGCCCATGCTGTTGTTGTCCTGGGTTCCTCCATAAACATAATAGAAAGGTTCGCTGTTGTCCACGTTTACGCGGTAAAACTGGGTAACCGGCAGGTTGTTTTTAAAAAGGAAATCCTGACCTGCATTCCATGTTTCATAAATGCCGCCATCTCCACCAATCATGAAATGATCGGTATTGTTGGGGTCAATCCACAAAGCATGGTCGTCCACGTGGCGGTATTTGTTGCCGACATTATTCCAGGTTTTACCACCATCGGTGGTTACCTTTGAATAGGTTTCTGTAGAATAGACTTTGTCTACATTCTTCGGATCGCAATAAATTTCGTTGTAATACTGTCCGCTGGCATTGTAATCACCCATTTTTGACCAGGAAGCGCCGCGGTCGGTAGTACGGAAAAATCCGCCAGTTTCTCCGGCAGCTTCAATGATGGCATAAACTACATCAGGATCAACAGGCGAAATGGCGATGCCAATTCCTCCTACATCTCCACCCGGAAGACCTGAAGTGAGTTTGTTCCAGGTTGTGCCTGCATCCATTGATTTCCAGATACCCGATTCGGGTCCGCCACCGATTTTTGTGAAGGTATGCCTGCGTCTTTGTTCCGATGTGGCGTACATTACATCCGGGTTGCGGGGATCAAAAAGCACATTGTTCACACCTGTATTTTCACTGATATCCAGCACTTTATTCCATGTTTTTCCGCCGTCGGTGGTTTTGTAGAGACCGCGGTCGCCTCCAGGCCCCCAGGTTGAACCTTCAGCAGCCACAAATACAATATTTGTGTTGCGCGGGTCAATGGCAATCATTCCGATTTGCCGTGAATCTTTCAGGCCCATGTTTTTCCAGCTTTTTCCGCCGTCCATGGTTTTATAAACACCATCGCCATAGCCAAGACAACGCTGGTGGTTGTTTTCACCAGTACCAGCCCAGATTACATTGGAATTTTCCGGATCCATAGTCAGGCAGCCAATAGAATAAGCGCCATAATTGTCGAAAACCGGCTCCCAGGTAGTGCCCGAAGTGTTGGTTTTCCAGATGTGGCCCGATGCCACAGCCACATAATACTCTTCCGGATGTTTCGGATTCACCGCGAAATCTGCAATGCGTCCTGAAGCAAATGCCGGGCCAATGGAGCGGAATTTTAAGCCGCTGAAATCGCCGGATTTAATGGTGTCAACGGTAGCAACCGCCTTTTTGCGCTGTGCAAAAGTATTTTGCGGAAATAAAATTCCGGTCAACAGAAAAAATGTTACTATTGACCATAGCGAAGGCATGATTATTGTTTTAATTTTACGTCTTCTTTTGATGACGTTTGGCATCAAAGCCGTTTCAGGAGATGAAAGAGTGTTCATAGATGATGTTTTTATATGAGAGGTTCGTTCGCAGAGGCAGTTGTATTGCTTTAGGTGCTCGGATTTTCATCCCAAAACTAAAAAGAAATATTGGTTTTCTAAAAATTATACGATGAAAAAGGTTTTTTTAATGGTGCTGGTCTCAATGTTGATGGCCATTGGCACTCAGGGTCAAAATATCAGAAACCATAATTTTCGGGCATCTGGAGTAGTCAAAACCAATGATATGCAAGCCAATCAGGTTGCATCATCAAAAGAAGTCGTATGTGATACGCTACGGTTTCCGTTGCCAGGTAGTATCACCTATTATTTTCTGAACTCACCTGATGCTGGATATGTTACCGGGAACAATAGCTACAACGACAAGGTAAAAGCTGAATTTTACGACTCTCTGGCAGTTGGTTCAACCATTACCGGTTTCATCGCTGACTTTGCCATTGCCAAAAGTATGAGCAACAGCAATGTTGATATTACTTTTGGGATTTGGGACAATACCGGCACTGACGGAACTCCGGGAACTTTGGTCGCCGCTGCTACAAAATCCCTGACTTCCATCATAGCTGATGCTGTAAATGAGCAAATAACCACTGTAATGCTGGGTGAGCCTTTCACTCCTGACAATGCCTTTTACATAGGAGTGGTTTTGCCACAAACCCCGGGAGATACTGTGGCTTTGTGGTGCCGTGAACATGTGGATGGTTATACCGGAACCGCCTGGGAACAATGGGAAAACAATTCCTGGCATGCTTTTAATGATGTAAATAACTGGGAAATAAATACTTCCATGATCCTCCATCCCATCGTTTGCAAAACTGTAGGTATTAACGAAGTAGCTGACCCCCAGGCATCCATCGTTCCCAATCCTTCAAATGGTATTGTTAATGTGCACACCTGGAAAAACAGTACAGAAATCAACATGGAGATCTATTCCTTCAATGGTGCCAGGGTTTATGCCAAAGCTTATCCGGGGACCATTACCAATTTCAACATTGATCTGGGATTTTTACCCAAAGGCGTTTATGTGGTGAGGCTTTTTGATGAAAAACGCCAGCACAGCCAGAAGATGATCTTGAAATAAAAAGCAATTTCCTAATTCCTTTTTATTTGTGCAGTCAACCATGCGTGTTCAATACATTGTATACATAAGTTGGCATATATGAACTACTTGCATTTTGCTTTCACAAATTGTATCTTTGTGATATAAAAGCATTATAGGTTATGAAAAGGATATTGGTACCCGTGGACTTCTCCGATTTATCCACCGATGTTATAGATACAGCTGGTGAAATTGCCAGGGCTTTTGATGGCGAAGTATATGTTCTGCACATTACTGTGCCAGGCTCTTTTTTCAACGACAATCCGCCAGAGCTTCCTGCCGCCAACAATCCGGCGATTGAAGAAATCATTCGCGAAGGCCATGATTTACAGGCAATGGCCAATTATCTGATGGAACAGGGGATTAAAGCCCGTTATGAATTGATGCACGGTCCCGTGGTGAGTACCATCCTTAATGAAGCCGAAAAATATGCTGCCGATTTGATTGTTGTGGGTGCGCAAAGTCACGGTTTCTTATACCGTACCTTTATTGGAAGCGTTAGCGATGGTGTAATGCGACAAAGTTCATGCCCGGTGATGATTGTGCCACAACACTAATTGCGTTTATTAAACCGCTCAATCAAATCATTCCGGCCCATTTTCCGAAGCGACTCATTTAACCATCGTTTATTCTCGGGTTTATACCAGAAGAAGAAGCGTTGTTGGTTGATTTTGTCTTCTTTAGCTTTGGCTACATAGACGGGCTTTAAAGTATAGGGATCAATGCCTGTGTAATACATGGTAGTGGCTAAAGTCATGGGCGTAGGTGTGAAATCCTGCACCTGTTCCAGCCTGAATCCATGTTCTTTGGTATCACAGGCCAGTTCGGCCATATCTTCGGGGCGACTGCCCGGGTGGCTCGAAATAAAATACGGTATCAATTGCTGTTTCGTTCCATTTTGTCGGTTAATGTCCTCGAATCGTTTCTGAAATTCATGAAAGGTCCGGTAATGGGGCTTGCGCATGATCTGCAAAACCTGCTGCGAACTGTGTTCAGGTGCCACTTTCAGCCTTCCGGAAACATGCTTTGAAATTACCTGCTGCATATATTCGTTCAACCCAAAGGCCTTGTTTTCTGCCTCGGTGCGACCCACCAGCATATCATAGCGTATGCCACTACCAATGGTGATGCGCTTAATGCCTTGCACTTTCAGGGCTTTCTGATAAAGTGCGGTCATGGGGCGATGATCGGTATTGAGGTTTTTGCATATGCCGGGAAAGATACACGAAGGGCGGCGGCATTTTTTGCATTGATCGGTATTTATGCCCTGCATTTTATACATATTGGCCGAAGGGCCGCCCATATCGGTAATGTGACCCTTAAAATCAGGGGCTGATGCCACTTCTTTCACTTCAGCCATGATTGACTTTTCGGAACGGCTTACCACAAATTTCCCCTGATGTGCAGAAATGGCACAGAATGAACATCCACCAAAGCATCCCCGGTGCATATTGATGGAGTTTCGAATCATTTCAAAGGCAGGAAGTTGCCCACGTTTTTGATAACGAGGGTGCGGTAGACGGGTATAAGGCAAATCAAAAGCAGCATCAATATCGGTTTCCTGCATGGGAGGATAAGGTGGATTGACCACGGTGAGCCATCCTCCGTTAGGCTCAATCAGCCGGGCGCCCTGCCAGCGGTTCGACTCTTCCTCAAATACCCTGAAGTGCGCTGAAAATACTTTTTTATCCGTTAAGCAGGCTTCGTGTGTGGGTAAATGTTTTGTGGGTATGCCTTCCCATTCAGTAAGGGTTTCATTTGCATGAATCCGGAAGGTAGTTTGCTCTACATTCCTTATTTGCTCAATTTTTTCTCCATTTGCAAGGCGATGAAGCAGGCTCACAATACTTTTTTCGCCCATGCCAAACACCAGCATATCGGCACCACTCCATGTAAGGATGTCGGGTTTGATGCTGTCGCTCCAATAGTCGTAATGGGTAAGACGGCGCATGGAGGCTTCTATCCCACCAAGGATTACCGGCACATCGGGAAACAGTTTTTTCAGGATGCCGGAATAAACCACGGTGGCATAATCGGGCCGGAAACCGGCAACTCCGCCGGGTGTATAGGCATCATCGCTTCGAAGGCGCTTGTTGGCCGTGTAATGATTCACCATGGAATCCATAGCACCAGCGGTTACCCCGAAAAATAGCCGGGGCTTGCCCAATTTCTTGAAATCGCGCAAATCATCGCGCCAGTTGGGCTGTGGCAGAATGGCTACCCGGAAACCCTCTTTTTCGATCAAACGCCCCATCACTGCAAGGCCAAATGAAGGATGATCAACATAGGCATCACCTGAAACGATGATCACATCCACTTCGTCCCAACCACGGCGGTCAAGTTCTTCGCGGCTGATGGGCAACCAATCGGTAAGGGGGCGACGTTCAGGGAGATTCATGGGGCAAAGGTAGGGGATTTTGGCACTTCGAGAACCTCAGTGTAAAATTGCAGATTGCAGATTGCTGGTTTCAGATTTCCAAAGAATCGCGCTATGACGCTAAGACTCGCAGCATGCTAACTGCCTGTATGCAAAGGCAGACAGGTTTTGGTGGGCAGGCGACAAGAAATATGAGTAGATTGCTGATTGAACTGAGCGAAGAGCCGGGAGCCTGGTATGTTTTGTTTCTGACTTTTGACCTCCTGCTTATCAACGAAAAATCCTTAAATTTGATGAATCAATCAGCAGATGAACAACACTTCTCATATGGTGTTTATCAACGGACACAACACTCCAAACATGAAATATTTATTGCTACTGTTTATTTCCCTGGCTTATACGTGGGTATCCAATGCCCAGAATGTTCCTGCTTCCCGCGAAAGCGGTGAAATGATTGTTCAATTTAAACCAGGAACCACGGTTTCTTCAGGTTTAACACTTTCACAGGATATTGAGGGCGCTGGAATTCAGGTAATCCGGCAACTTTCAAAGCGGATGAATATCTGGCTGCTGGCGTTTGATGAATCTGCAATGGCAGTAAATGTGCTGGAACAGGTAAGAAAACATCCCACTGTTTCGCTTGCACAGTTCAATCATAAGGTTACCGAAAGGGAAATTATTCCCAATGACCCATCTTTTTCACAACTATGGGGGCTGAAAAATACCGGGCAAATGGGCGGAACGCCTTTGGCTGATATAAAGGCAACTTTCGCCTGGGACATCACCACTTCGGGAAACACCGTAATGGGTGACAGTATTGTGGTTGCTATGGTTGATGGTGGTATTGATCTTAATCATGAAGATTTGCACCTCTGGAAAAACAGGCTAGAAATTCCCGGCAATAGCATTGATGATGACATGAATGGATTTGTGGATGATTATGATGGATGGAATGCCTACGGAAATAATGGAAATGTAGCATCGAGCGATCATGGAACCCATGTTGCCGGCACAGCCACAGCCATTGGTAACAACGGAACCGGCATTGCCGGGGTTGCCTTCAATACGTATCTGATGCCTGTTTCAGGATCGGGTTCGAATGAGGCCATCGCCGTGATTTCCTACGACTATATTTTTTCGATGCGAAAAATCTACAACGAAACCAATGGTGCTGCCGGGGCTTTTGTGGTGGTAACCAATTCATCGTTTGGTATTGATCAGGGCAATCCGGCAAATTATCCACTTTGGGGAGCAATTTACGACTCTCTGGGTTCGGTGGGTATTTTGAATGTTGCTTCTACCGCCAACAGAAACTGGGACATTGACGTTGTGGGCGACATCCCTACCGGTATGGCAAATCCCTCAATAGTTGCCGTTACCAATAGCACCAATCTTGACGGGCTATATAGCAGTGCAGGCTATGGACTTCACAGCATTGACCTTGCCGCTCCGGGCACCAATATCTACTCATCCCGTCCAGGCAATATTTATGGCAACAAAACGGGAACCTCAATGTCGTCGCCTCATGTTTCGGGTTCCATTGCGTTGATGTATGCCGCTGCCGATGCAACCACCATTGAACAATACAAAAACGATCCGGAATTAATTTCTCTCAAATTCAAACAATACCTTATTGCTTCAGTAGATTCTTTGCCTTCGTTCGCTGGAAAAACGGTAAGCGGTGGCAGGCTTAATTTGCATAAGGCACTGCTGATGGTGCAAAACCCACCCGCCATCGAAGTGCTGCCCGATACAGTAGAAGTTATACTTGCGCCCGGCAACCAAACGGTGGTGGATCTCGAATTGTCAACAACTGCCTGGGGTTATAATCCGTTTGAAATTTCTATACCTGATACAGCTTCATGGTTGACGGTTGAGGCTTCTATGGATACTTTATACCCGGGAATACCAAGCACCATAAAGCTTTTGTTCAACTCATCAGGAATGGATGATGGAATTTATGCTACAGAGGTAAGGGTTAAGGATTTCTTCCTGAATGAAGCAGTTATTCCCGTTACCCTCGAAGTTGAATTTGGTGTAAATACACGAATTTTATCAAGTTTAGAACCCACACTGCGGACTTTCCCCAATCCTAGTAAAGGTAATTTTGAAATTGCATATACCTTGCCTGCAAGTGCTCAGGTATCTTTTGAATTGTACAACGCCAGCGGGGTAAGAGTTTATGCATCGGGGAATAAGAACATTATTGCCGGGTCGCATACTTTCAGTATCAATGAGGACCTGTCTGCCGGCATTTATCTCTTAAAGATGTCTGCAAATGGGGTGGTAAAAACCATGAAAGTGTTGGCGAGGTAAGTTGCCTTGCAAAAGTATTTACAAATTGGGGATAAGTGATTGTGCAAGGGATAAAATCCCCGACAAAGGAGGGCCTGCCTGCCTGACTAAATTGGTTTTATTGAATTATACAGCGTTTGGCAGTCGGGCAGGGATAGTAACCCTTGCCGGGGAACGGTATGGTTACTCCTTTTTTTCAGGGAATCCTTCCCCAACTGACCATCAGACAATAGAAAAAACAGGTTACAGGAGTTGGTCAGTTGCGGAATGCTTCCCATTCTCCCTTCAATTTCACCTATTATCTGAGCAGTTGAATGCAAACGTGCAAGGGATAAAATCCCCGAGGAACGAAGGGGATGGTAACCCTTGCCGGGGAGAACGTATAACCCTGTCCTAAATATTTCAGGAAATGCTTTGCTCAGGCACCCGCGCGCGCAAGCAGCATTTTTCCATAGTTCAAATCCTGGTTGAAATCCTCCGGTTATGCCTAAAAATTATCCCTTCTTTCCGCCGCTCATCACATTGGTTTGTGCCTGAATGGATTGTTCATGCACCAGTTGAAGCATGGCTGCAAGAAACCGGGTGTCAAGGCCGGCCTTTTTCCCTTTTTTGATGCGGTCGGCAAATAGCTCCTGCCAGCGTTGCAGTTGAAGAATGGTGATGTTGTGGGTATATTTATACCGCCCCATTTCTTCGGTAATACCCATGCGTTTGGCCAGCAGCCTGATCATTTCATAGTCGATAAGGTCAACTTCATGTCGCAATTCTTCAAGGTTGCGCTCAAATTCCATATTCCCTGAAGTTTCCCGTAATACGAGATTATGCAGTATTTCCTGCAATTGATCGGGGGTAATCTGTTGGGCAGCATCACTCCATGCCTTATCGGGATTGGGATGGATTTCAATCATCAGTCCGTCGGCTTCAAGGTCGAGTGCCTGCTGCGAAATGGGCTGTATCAATTTGCGGCTTCCGCCAATATGGCTGGGATCGCACAGCATTGGCAAGCCGGGAATACGTCGTTTTAGTTCGATGGGTATTTCCCATTGGGGTGGGTTGCGGTACTGGGTTTTCTCAAACTGATAAAAGCCACGATGCACGGCCGCCATTCGGTTGATGCCGTTTTTGTAAAAACGTTCTATGGCACCCATCCATAAGGAAATATCAGGGTTCAGGGGGTTTTTAACCATCACCGGAATATCAACACCGGCAAGGCTTTCGGCAAGTTCCTGAACAGAAAACGGATTTACCACGGTGCGGGCACCAATCCATAAAATGTCGATATTGTGGGCAAGGGCCTGCTCAACATGCTGAGGATTGGCAACTTCAACGGTGGTAAGCAAGCCAGTTTCAGCTTTCACCCGCATCATCCATTTTAAACCTTCAAGGCCTACGCCTTCAAATGATCCGGGTCGGGTTCGGGGCTTCCAGATGCCGGCCCTGAAAACTTTAACCTGAGGGATTTTAGCCAACGCATGGGCCGTTTGTATCACCTGTTCTTCCGATTCGGCACTGCATGGACCGGCAATTACAAGTGGCCTTTCACCGGTAGGAATCCATGTTTGAATCGGAGGGAAATCCATTGGATTGAGGTTTAAATTCATGCTTTTACCCATTCCTGTATCTCTTCGAGCTTCAGGGCAGGGACATCCAGTTTCATTTTTTTGCGTAAGCCGCCCAAATCGTTCAGCATTTTATTGGGATTTGCTGCCTTGAGGTCGGCCACGGTTTTGAACCCGTATTTCCGCAAAACCGGCACCCATACTTCAGGTACACCAGCCGAGACAAACGCTTCATCCGTGTCGCCTGTGGGAAGTGCTTTCTTCTCGGGTCGCATTTGCGGGAAAAACAAAACATCCTGAATGGATGGCTGATTCGTCATAAACATGGTGAGGCGATCAATGCCAATTCCCATCCCCGAACAGGTGGGCATGCCATATTCAAGGGCACGCACAAAGTCCATGTCAATAAACATGGCTTCGTCATCCCCTTTTTGTGAAAGTTTCATTTGTTCCTGAAAGCGGTCGAGCTGATCAATGGGATCGTTCAACTCGGAGTAGGCATTGCAAAGCTCCTTGCCATTTACAAAAAGCTCAAATCTTTCGGTGAGGGCAGGATCGCTTCGGTGACGCTTGCACAATGGCGACATTTCGATGGGGTAATCCATGATAAATGTGGGTTGAATCAAATGATCTTCACATTTTTCGCCAAAAATGGCATCAATGAGTTTCCCGATACCCATGCTTGGATCGGTTTCTATGCCTAAATCTTTACAACTGTTGCGCAGTTCCACCTCATTTTTACCGGCAATGTCCACACCGGCATATTGTTTTATGGCGTCTGTCATGGTGAGCCGACGGAAGGGGCGCTTAAAATCTATTATTTGCTTCCCAACCTGAACCTGGGTTTGCTTGTGCAGGGCCAGGGCAACCCTTTCGAGCATTTCTTCCGTAAAGTCCATCATCCAGAAGTAATCCTTGTAGGCCACATAAATCTCCATCACTGTAAACTCCGGATTGTGGGTGCGGTCCATACCTTCGTTGCGGAAGTCCTTGGCAAATTCGTACACACCATCAAAGCCGCCGACAATGAGTTTTTTTAGATACAACTCATTGGCTATGCGCAGGTAGAGTGGCATATCCAGCGCATTATGATGGGTAATGAACGGACGGGCTGCTGCACCCCCGGGAATGGGTTGCAATATAGGCGTTTCAACTTCGAGGTAGCCACGCTCACTAAAAAGTCCACGCATGGTGTTGATGATCTGGCTGCGCTTGACAAAAATATCACGCACTTCCGGGTTTACGATCAGGTCAACATAACGTTGGCGGTAGCGTTGCTCGGGATCGCTAAAAGCATCGAAAACCTGTTCGTCTTTTTCTTTAACCACCGGAAGTACCCGCAATGATTTGCTCAGCAATTTGAGCGACTTCACATGTATGGAAATCTCACCCATCTGGGTAATAAAAACAAAACCAGTTACCCCGATGATGTCCCCAATATCGAGCAGTCGTTTAAAAACGTTGTTGTAGAAGGATTTATCCTCTCCGGCGCAGATGTCATCGCGTTTGATGTAAAGCTGAATACGGCCGGTCGAATCCTGAAGATCAACAAAAGAAGCCGCGCCCATAATGCGGCGGGTCATTATTCTTCCGGCAATACTAATGTCCTGATACAATTCATGATTATCAGGAAAGTTTTTATGTATTTCAGCGGTAGTTATATTGACTTCATACGCTTCAGCGGGATAAGCGTTAATACCGGCTTTTTCGAGTTCTTTAAGAGATTCCCTGCGGATGAGTTCCTGTTCACTAAATTCGGGTTGCATACAATCAAATTTTTTGCAAAGATAGGGGTTTTTGAATATGGGTTTGATGTGGGAATGAGGGCTGGGGAGGAAGCGACTTCAGGGAGAGGGCGACTAAAGCGAGGGGGCGGCTTCAGCGAGAGGGCGGCTTCAGCGAGAGGGCGGCTTCAGCGAGAGGGCGAGAGGGCGACTGAGAGACTGATAACTGCGACTTGAGCGACTAAAGACCAAATTGAGCGCAGCGAAACTCCGAGAGTACAATGATTCGGGGAAAGACAAAAACTAACTGACTAACCGACTAACGACTAACCGACTAACCGACTAACCGACTAACGACTAACCGACTAACAACTAACCGACTAACAACTAACCGACTAACAACTAACCGACTATTATCCTATCGACTGCATATCGTGTAACTTTTTATATGCTCCTTGCCTGGACATCAGTTCCTGGTGGTTGCCACGTTCCACAATTTCGCCCTTTTGCATCACAATAATTTCGTCGGCGTGTTGAATGGTGGATAAACGGTGGGCGATAACGAGGGAAGTGCGGTTTTGCATCAGATTGATGAGGGCATCCTGCACCAGGCGTTCTGATTCGGTATCGAGGGCAGAAGTTGCTTCATCCAGTATCATTACCGGCGGATTGCGCAGCACTGCGCGTGCAATGCTGAGGCGTTGGCGCTGTCCTCCCGATATTTTAATGCCGCGGTCGCCAATGTTGGTTTCGTAGCCTTCGGGCATTTGCATGATAAATTCGTGGGCATTGGCCACTTTGGCGGCAGCAATAATATCCTCAAGGCTTACATCCTTCATGCCGAAGGCAATGTTTTCAAACACCGACGCATTAAAAAGAATGGTCTCCTGCGAAACTATACCCATCAGTTGCCGTACATCGCTGATGACAAAATCGCGAATGGGGGATCCATCAATAAGGATTTCGCCCTGAGTCACATCATAAAAACGAGGCAAAAGATCTGCCATGGTCGATTTTCCTGAACCAGAAGCACCAACCAGGGCAATAGATTTGCCTTTTGGGATGACTAAATTGATATCCCTCAGCACATCTTCCTGCTCGTAGCGGAACCATACGTTGCGGTATTCAATCTTGTCTGAAAATTCATCTATGGTTTTGGCATCCGGTTTCTGGGTGATTACTTCCTCGGCTGCCAGCACCTGTTCAATGCGCTCAATGGATGCCGCGCCTTTTTGAATATTGTAAATGGCGGTGGAGATTGCTTTTATTGGATTAATCAACTGTGAAAAGATGAGGATGTAGGTGATAAACATGGAGGCATCAAGGGTGGATTCAGGTGCCAGGATAATTTTTCCACCGTACCAGATCACAAATACAGAAACAGCAATACCCATAAACTCACTCAATGGGGAAGCCAGGTCCCTTTTGCGGTAGAGCCGCACCATCAGTCGGTTATATCTCAGGTTGGTTTCCCTGAAATTGCTATTGGCCCACTCAATGGCGTTAAACGCTTTAATGTTGCGCAGCCCTCCAATGGTTTCTTCAATGGTGGAAAGTAATTCACCCATCTTTATCTGTCCTTTGGCCGAGGTCCTTTTCAGGCTTTTTCCTATCTGGCCTATGATTAGCCCGGTGATGGGCAACAAAACGATTACCATCAGCGTAAGCTCATAATCCATCGCGAAAAGGGAGAACAAATAGAAAAATATGGTCACCGGATCACGGAACATCATTTCGAGGGAACTCATCACCGACCATTCCACTTCCTGAACATCGGACGTCATCCGCGCGATGATGTCACCCTTCTTTTTCTGAGAATAATAGGAAAGTGGTAGAATTAATATCTTGAAATATAAAGCGTTGCGCATGTCGCGCACTACGCCATTGCGCACTTCTGCAATGTAATACATGGCCAGGTAGCGGAAAAGGTTTTTCAGGAAGAAAACGGTAATAAGAACACCACAAATTAACGCCAGTACGGTAATTTCGTCAAAGCGTTCGACGAGTTTACCAATGTAAAAGTAGAAATTGTCCTTTAGCGACTCCATCTCAAATTTAAGGGGACCAACCGATTCCATTGGTTTTTCCAGTTTAAAAAGGATGTTTAAAACCGGAATTACAGCGGCAAAGGAAATCAGTGAAAAAATGGTTGCCAGGATATTGAAAACAATGTTCAGCGCGGCAAATCCCCAGTAAGGAATTGCATAGCGTAGCACTTTAAGGACGTTTTTCATATAGAATACCTGCTTTGATTCGCCAAAGCGCTGACAAAGATAAAGGTTATGTGGGATTTGATGTAAATTATCGCGGGGCTTTTTATTGGAAGCGGGTTGGCGAGTGGGCGATGGGGCGACTTAAGCGAGAGGGCGAACTAAGCGAGAGGGCGAGTGGGCGACTTAAGCGAGAGGACGAACTAAGCGTCTTTCGCATCCTGCGAGTCCTGCTTGTCCTAAACGATGAACGCCAAACACCAAACAAAGAGACTAACGACTAACCGACTAACGACAAAAAAAACCACATAGGCTCATAGTTCACATAGAAAATCACATAGAAAATCAAATTTATTATAGGACTAACGACTATCCGACCAACCACTAACCGACCAACGACTAACGACTAACCGACTAACCGACTATCGACTATTATTCCCTATCTTTGCACCATGGAAACGACACGACAACAAAAAATATCCCGGCTGTTGCAAAAAGACCTTGGTGAAATATTTCAGCTTATGACCCGCAACCATCTACAAGGGTTTCTGATCACCGTAACCAAAGTTAACATTTCGCCCGATCTTTCCATTGCGAAGGTTTATTTGAGCCTTTTTGGCCCTGGTGATAAGGATGAAATTTTTAAGCGCATCAATAAAACCAAAAAAGAAATCCGGCATCAACTCGCCCTCAGGGTCGGAAAACAAATGCGTATCATTCCGGATCTGTCCTTCTTTATTGACGATTCTCTCGATTACATCGAAAATATAGATAACTTGCTCAAAGCCTGACCCTAAAAACAATAAATCAACCGCACATTGAAACTGCCGCTTTTTATAGCCTGGAGGTACCTCAAATCGAAGAAGTCGCACAATGTGATCAATATCATTTCGGGTGTTTCTATTGCCGGCGTTACCATAGGCACCATGGCGCTGGTTGTTGTTTTGTCGGTTTTCAATGGTTTTGAATCCCTGGTGGTTTCACTTTTCAATACCTTCGATCCACAACTCAAAGTTTATCCTTCCACCGGCAAAACCTTTGCCGATAGCACTTTTCCCTGGGAAAAGATTTCAAAAATAAAAGGACTTGTTGCACAAACTAGTGTAATTGAAGAAAAGGTGTTGCTCCGCTATGGTACCAACCAATATCTGGCCACACTTAAGGGCGTAGATAAAAACTACGAAACCTGGACCGGCCTCAACAAAATGATTTCGGAAGGCAGCCTTATGCTCGAATATAAAGGGCGACCGTTAGCCATTCCGGGGCAGGGCGTGGCTTACTACCTCGGGCTTAACCTTGATAATTTTGAACAGGAAATTGAAGTTTATGCACCCCGTCGTAACGCTAACATAGGGTTAAACCCTGAGCAGGCATTCAATCGCATGGATATCCGCCCTGTGGGCATCTTTTCGGTTCAGCAGGATTTTGACTCAAAATATATGATTGTTCCTTTGGCATTTGCTGAAGAAGCCCTGGGATATTCGCATGAATTGAGCGCGGTGGAAATGGCCCTGGAAAATGATAAGGAATTGACCAAAATTCAGCAGCAGGTAAATTCCATACTCGGAAGTAATTTTATTGTCAAAAACCGCTTTGAGCAGCAGGAAATGCTTTACAAAATCATGCGCTCCGAAAAATGGGCCATTTTTATGATCCTTGGGTTCATCCTTTTTATAGCAACCTTTAATGTAATTGGCTCACTTTCAATGTTGATTCTCGAAAAACGTAAGGATATCGCAATATTACAAAGCATGGGCGCTGATGAACATTTAGTAAAACGTATCTTCCTGTTGCAAGGTATGTTGGTTTCATTCGGAGGGGCTTTTTTGGGCATGTTGTTGGGAGCGGCCATTTGCTTCATTCAGCAACGTTTTGGTATTGTAAGGATCAATACTGAAGGTGGCTCTTTTTTAATTGACGCTTATCCTGTGGTGATGCAGGCGATGGATTTTGTGTATGTTTTTGTGGTGGTTTCCACCATTGGCCTGCTGGCAGCCTGGTTTCCGGTGCGTAATATCAGCAGGATGGGACCAGTGATTCAGTCACTGCACCTGCATTAATTGTTTTTCCCGGTTTTATTTTGTTCGGTTTTATTGGCTGGCTTCATCTCTTCTATACAGTAACAACTTTTTCCAGTTAATTTTAGTTTAATCAGCTATAATTCTGGCCAAAATTATTTAAAATCAACTATTTATATCTTTGGGGTAAAAAAAGATATTAAAATATTTTTTTAAGCATTTCCTTCCACTTGCCGCCATACTGCCGGATTTCAGCCTACCTAATTGTCAATCAATTAACTAATCCATCACTTTTTTTTAGGCTAAAAATATAAGGGTATGGTTTTTTATTTAGTTTTGCGGGGACGTATCTACGAAAAATTTCAAACTTTTTTTCATGAAAAAAACATTACACAAACTGCTTGTTGCTGCTATTGTCATGCTTACCATGCTGGCTGGCAGCTTAACTTATGCACAGGTCGTGCTGAATTCTACTCAGCAAAACGGGGTTGTGCTTAATGAAAACTCATTTACCGGAATCCGGGTTACCAACTCATTTGCCGGGTTCAACCATTTTGATGTAAACACCAAAGAGGGTGTTTTTACTGAAATTTCTGCCACAGATTACGGTTTTACCTGGGAAGAAGGATCTCCAAAACTTCCGGTAATGCGGCGTTTGATTGAAATTCCGGTAGGCGCTCAACCTGAAGTTTCAATTGTTTCATTTGATGTTACCGAATACAACCTCAGCGATTTGGGTATCACCCACCCAATTTTTCCCACCCAGCCTGCAGTAGCCAAAGACAATAAAAATCCGATTGACTTTGTGAAAAACAATGCAGCCTATACATCGGATAAATTCAATGAAAATATTCTGGCTAAATTTGAGGTTGTTGGAACCATGCGCAACATGCGTATTGCCCGCCTCGAAATTTCCCCTGTAGTATATAATCCCGTTCAGGGAACCATAAAGGTTTACAGTAATGTAGTGGTAGATGTTCAGTTTACCGGTGCTGATTATTCAGCAACAACCTTACTTAATTCAAAAACACGGTCACCTTATTTTGGTGGCTTTAGCTTCCTTAATAAATTGCCCAAAGGTAATAACCGTGAAAATTTCACCAGTTATCCCGTGAAAATGGTCATTGTTTCGGATCCTATGTTCGAAGAAGCATTGCAGCCTTACATTGAATGGAAAACCAAAAAAGGATTTACCATAGTTGAAGGTTATACGGACGATCCTGCAGTTGGAACCACCACTACTTCCATAAAAAATTATCTCCAGGGATTATACAATGCCGGGACCACCGAAGACCCTTCACCTTCATTCGTTTTGTTTGTTGGTGATGTAGCACAGATTCCTGCTTTCTCGCAAGGTGGGCATGTTACTGACCTTTATTATTGTGATTATACCGGTGATAAAATTCCCGAGATGTTCTATGGACGTTTTTCTGCAACATCACTTGCCCAATTGCAGCCTCAGATCGACAAAACCCTTATGTATGAGCAGTATCAATTTCCCGATCCTTCCTTCCTTGGTGAAGTTGTGATGGTTTCCGGCGTGGATGGCGGCTTTGCCCCTATTCATGGAAATGGTCAGATCAATTATGGGACCACTACCTATTTTAATGAAGCGCATGGCATAGAAAGTCACACTTATTTGTATCCTGCTTCAGGAAGTTCAGCAGCGGCCATCAGGCAGAATGTTAGTGATGGTGTTGCTTATGGCAATTATACCGCCCACGGTAGTCCAAGTGGGTGGGCGGATCCTTCATTTAGCATTTCTGATATTCCTGCTTTGCAAAATTATGGCAAATATCCTTTACTCGTGGGCAACTGCTGCCAAACCAGTACCTATGATGTCAATTGCTTTGGCGAGGAATTGCTCCGTGCACAGGATAAAGGCGCTGTTGGCTATATTGGTGCTTCTAACAGTTCCTATTGGGACGAAGATTTTTATTTCGGTGTTGGTGTAGGTAACATTGTGCTTAACCCTACATACGCAGGTACTACCCTTGGTAGTTATGACCGTGCTTTCCATGATCATGGCGAGCCGTTTGAAGATTGGTTTACCTCACAGGCACAAATGCTTGTCGCCGGGAATCTTGCTGTAACCGAATCAGGTTCATCGCGCACCACCTATTATTGGGAGATGTATTGCCTTATGGGCGACCCTTCACTGATGATCTACTTCAGTGTGCCCGATGAAATGACAGCTTCCTATGAGCCATTGATGCCATTGCAGTCACTATCCTTCACTGTGAATACCGACCCATATGCTTATGTTGCCATCTCAAAAGAAGGTGTGCTTTATGGAAGTGCCCTTGCCGATGAAAATGGTGTAGCTGAAGTTATGCTTGATCCCATTTCTGTTCCTGGAGAGGCCGATGTGGTCATCACTGCACAAAATCGTCAGCCATATATTGGCACCGTGCTTGTTGCATCCCCCGAAGGACCTTATGTACTGATGCAATCGCAGACAATAAACGATGAAGGCGCAAACAACAACCAGGTTCCTGAATATAACGAGCATTTTGGTTTCAACATGACCCTCAAAAATGTAGGGAATACCGAATCACAGGAACTTACAGTTACCCTTTCCACAGTTAGTCCTTATGCCGAAGTTGTTACTGCAACTCAAACATGGCCAACTATAGCCGCTGGTGAATTACTCAGCCTCGAAAATGTATTTGAAGTGGTTACCAGCGAATGGCTTCCCGATCAACATGCAGCACAGTTCACCCTTGAAATTTCTAATGTTACTGAAACCTGGAACAGCAGTTTTATGGTTAAACTGAATGCACCTGTATTGGCATCGGGTGCCATTACCATCGATGACATTATCAATGGTACCGGTAATGGCAACGGTCGCCTCGATCCGGGTGAAAATGTTGTTCTTTCCCTCAAGGTAAACAATGATGGTCATTGTGTTGCTCCTGGCACCGAAGCCTATCTGTTTACCGATAGCGAATGGATTGTGATTGATTCTGTTAAAACCATGGTTGGAGACATCGAAAGTGATTCTTCTTTGCAGTCATTCTACAATGTTTCTGTTAGTGAAGACGCACCGATTGGAACTGCTGTTAATTTGTATTTCTCAAATGCTTCAGGCCCTTATAGCTCTTCAAAAATTTACACGCCCAAAGTTGGATTAATTATTGAAGATTTCGAAACCGGTGATTTCAGCGCTTATGAATGGAATAATGCTAGTCTATCTCCCTGGACCATTACCACAAATCCGGTTCATGGTGGAACTTACGCAGCACGCTCTGGCGCAATAGGAAACAGTGCTTCAACCACGCTACAGATTACTATGGAAGTTGCTTCAGCCGATAATATTTCTTTTGCCCGCAAAGTTTCAAGCGAAAGCGGATACGACTGGCTGAAGTTCTACATTGATGGCGCTGAAAAAGGCTCATGGGCCGGAGATGTAAACTGGGAGATTGTTTCCTATCCGGTAACCGCAGGTGCACATACTTTCAAATGGACCTATAACAAAGATGTTAGCCAGGCCAGTGGATCAGATGCTGCTTATATTGATGATATCGTATTCCCATCCTCAAACGGAGGTGGAACCGGTACTGATTTTGCAGTAAAAGCTTTTGCTTATCCTGCAGCCTTGTGCGGTGAAGGAGAGGTTAATCTGTTTGCTTTTGCCCTGAATGCTACAAGCGAAGCATTGGTTTATGACTGGAATCCTGCAGCAGTACTTTCTAATCCTGCAGCTTACAATCCTGTTGCCTTGATTGCCGACACTACAGTATTTACTGTCGATGTAATGAATGGATTGGTAAATGCTAGTACTGAAATTGAAATTATTGTTGATGTAAAACCCGAAACCCCTTCCATTGAACAAAATGACATTGAATTGATTTCGAGTGCCGAAACCGGAAACCAGTGGTACAATACCGAAGGGCCGATTGAAAGTGCTGTAAATCAGATTTATATACCTGAAAACTCTGATTATTACTACGTTGTGGTAAGTTCAGAAAATGGTTGTGTTTCAGACCCATCCGAGCAGATTTATTTCTCAATGGTTAATGTGAACAATCAGGGATTAACCAATGCGCTGAAAGTTTATCCAAATCCATTCCGCAATAAAATGAATGTTGAATTTGGAATCCAACAGCCAGGTCAGGTTAAAATCAGTCTGCTCAACCTTTTAGGCCAGGAAGTAAAGTTACTCGAAGAAGGTTCCTTTACCAGTGGAAATCATAACATCACTTTCACCGCCAAGGATTTACTTCCGGGTATTTATTTCCTGAAGATGGATTCCTCCAATGGAACCGATGTTAAAAAAGTTGTAGTATCAGAATAATCATTTAAAAAAAATACCCATGCGCTCAAGAAGTTTATTAATAATTGCCTTGTTTCTTTTCTCAGCCGGATTAATTTCGGCCCAGAACTGGATTGCCATAACTTCTGATAGCCCTGCACCGGCAGCCACCAATCTGGTGGCTACCGACGCATCGGTTACAGTTGTTGAATTCAACCTCGAAGGCTTTTACCTCAACCAGGTTTCAACCAGCCGCGGCGAAGCCTTCTCAGTAAATGTGGATGGTGCCACACCATTGCTCGAACAAGGAATGCCCGATCTGCCCAAGCTGTCGGCCGCGCTCATTATTCCTGATCAGGCACAAATGGCTGCACGCGTAACTTCGTCCCGTTACATCGACTATCCTTTTATGGAAATTGCCCCTTCAAAAGGGAATTTTACCCGCGACATTGATCCGGCATCAGTTCCTTATACCTATGGAAAAGTCTATGACAGGGATGAATTTTTTCCTGCCACTCAGGTTAGCTTGAGGGACCCCTACATCCTTCGTGATTTCAGGGGACAGACCCTTGTTGTCAACCCATTCAGCTACAACCCGGTAACCAAAACCCTTAGGGTGTATTATGAAATGACCGTTGAGGTTTATGCCGATGGTGTTTCATCATTCAACGTGTTGAACAGGCAATCACAGCCTGAAAAAACCGACAGTGAGTTCCAGAACGTTTATGCACGTCACTTCCTGAATGCATCTTCATCCTCACGTTATACACCGCTTGAGGAACAAGGCAATATGCTTATCATTTCTTATGGCCAGTTTATGCCGGAAATGCAGGCCTTTATCGACTGGAAAACAACCATTGGTATGCCTGTTGAAATTGTTGATGTTGCTACCATTGGTGCTACTGCAACAGCCATCAAAACCTATGTGGCAAATTACTACAACACCAATGGCCTGACCTATCTTTTACTGGTTGGTGATAATGCCCAGATTCCTACCGTTACCACCGGTGGAGTTGGTGGTCCATCCGATCATGCGTATTCTTATGTAGTGGGCAATGATCACTATCCTGAATTTTTTGTTGGCCGCTTCTCAGCCGAGAATGTTGCCCAGGTTCAGACACAGGTTACCCGCACTATTGCTTATGAACAAAATCCTGATGTTTCGGCGGATTGGTTCTCAAGAGGTGTTGGTATTGCTTCAAGCCAGGGCCCTGGCGATGATGGTGAATACGATTATCAACATATGAACAACATCAAAGCCGATCTTACTGCTTTTACCTATACTTACGTGGCTGAATTGTATGACGGAAATCAGGGCGGTATTGACCTTCCGGGCAATCCAAACTCGACACTTGTCGCAAATGAATTAAATATCGGTGCAAGTATCATTAATTACACTGGCCACGGAAGCCAGACTTCATGGGGAAGCAGTGGTTTTTCAAACAGCGGTGTCAATGCACTTACCAACAACGGTAAATGGCCTTTCATATGGTCGGTAGCATGCGTAAATGGTGATTTCCAAAATGGCACCTGTTTTGCGGAAGCATGGCTAAGGGCTACAAATGCCAATGGTCCCACGGGAGCCATTGCAACCCTGATGTCAACCATCAATCAATCCTGGAATCCTCCCATGGATGGTCAGGACGAAATGAATGATATCCTGGTTGAATCCTATGCCAACAACATTAAACGTACATTCGGCGGTCTTTCTATGAATGGATGCATCAAAATGAATGAAGGTTACGGTTCTGCCGGTACAGAAATGGCAGATACCTGGCTTATTTTTGGTGATCCATCCGTTATGGTCAGAACTGCCATGCCACAGGAATTGGTTGTAAATCATAATCCTGCTGCTTTCATCGGCTCCAGTCAGTTTGAAATCAACTGTGAGGTTGAAAATGCATTTGCCTGTCTTACCCTTGATGGTGAAATCCTTGGAACAGCAAAGGTAGAAGGCGGTACTGCGGTTATCTCCATTCCAACCCTTAGCAATGTGGGTACCATGAAACTTGCTGTAACAGCATTCAATTACATTCCTTACATTGTTGACGTAGATGTATTCCCATTGAATGGGCCTTACGTGGTTTACAACAGCCAATTGATCAATGATGTTGAGGGAAACAACAACCAGCAACTTGATTTTGGTGAATCGGTAATGCTATCACTAGCTTTCAAAAACGTTGGAACTGCAGATGTTGAAAACGTTGAAGTAACCATCAGCACCGAGAATCCATCTGTTACAATTTCCGATAATACCGAGAGCTATCCGTTCCTTGGTGCCGGACAAACCGATACCATTGCCGATGGTTTCGCTTTCGCTATTGGGAATGACCTTCCCGATGGCCAAAAAGTTAGTTTTAGTTACGTAGCTGTGGCTGGAGATGAAGAATGGAGCGGTAGTTTTAATGTTGTTGCTCATTCCGCAGTGCTGGATTTTGGTGGCAGTACACTAACTGACGAAAACGGTAACAACAACGGAAAAGCAGATCCGGGAGAAACCTTTGACCTTCATCTGACTATTCTTAACAAAGGTGGTTCCCCGGCTTACAACCTTGCCGGAGTGCTGACTACTAGTGATGCAAATGTTATCATTTCGCTGGATAGTCTGAATTATGGTAACAGCATTGGAAACGATACCCTTGTTCAGGTTTATTCGGTTACTGCTAACCCAGCAACGCCATCGGGACATATCGCTGAATTCCAGTTTAATATTTCGGCTGATGGTGGTTTTATAGCAATCGGAACCTTTGATATTGTTATCGGACAAATTCCGGTGCTAATCATCGATCTGGATGGCAACCACAATTCAGGAACAAAAATCAAGGCCAGTTTGAATAATCTTTCAGTTTCATCTGAATACACAACTTCATGGCCTGCTTCAATTGACACCTATCAATCCGTATTTGTTTGCCTGGGTACTTATCCCGACAATGCTGTGCTGGAAGGAACTCAGGGACAAGCCCTGGCAAACTTCCTCGGCAATGGTGGAAAGGTTTACATGGAAGGTGGAGACACATGGTCATTCAACACGGCTACTGCTGTTCATCCAATGTTTATGATCAACGGAACCGCTGATGGTAGTGGAGATTTGCAGACTCTGAACGGAACTGTAGGAAAATTTACCGAGGGTATGGCTTTTGCGTTTGGTGGCGATAATAGCTACATCGACCGCCTTTCCCCAAAGATGAACGCTGTGTCTATCTTCAAAAACTCCAGCCCGGTCTATGATGCAACCATCTACTATGAAGGTAGTAATTATAAAACCATTGGTTCATCTTTTGAATTTGGTGGACTTACCGATGGCGGTCTTCGTTCGGTTAAAGATTCGCTTATGCTGGCATACATCGATTTCTTCGGACTAAGTACTGCAGCTCCTTTGCTTGCCAACTTTATTGCCTCTGATGTACAGGTATGTGAGAATGATGTAGTTGCTTTTAGCGATAACTCTGCAGGTGAAGTTAATTCATGGGCATGGAGTTTCCCTGGCGGTGTTCCTGATACTTCCAATGTTCAGAACCCGGAAGTTTCCTATCCTGAGCCTGGAACTTATGATGTTACCCTTACGGTTACGGATGGAGTAAATATGAATTCAGTTACCAAAACCGGCTACATTACCGTGGATTATTGTATGGGACTGGATATACTCCGCAATCAGATTAAGGTTTATCCTAACCCGGGTAATGGTCGGTTTACGGTTGAACTTCCCGAACTCACCGGAGAAACTTCATTGAAAGTTGTTTCAACTTCAGGTGTTGAGGTGTTAAATACAACTACCTCCAAATCTGGAAATCATTTTCTTCAACTGCCTGATGCCTCAAGGGGCGTTTACATACTGTTGATTGATAATGCGCAGATAAGCAAAAGAATTAAACTCATCGTTGGACAATAATACGGTCTGTCAGATTTATAAAAAGGGAGGATTTTATCCTCCCTTTTTTCATTAAATGAATATTTTTCTTTTTCAGGAACCTCTGTGCCCCCCTGGAAAAACATTGGGTCAGATTCATTTTCCCGGGATTTGTTTGAATACGTTATCGGATTTAACTAATTAAGATCAACTAACTGATAGAATTATTTGTATCTGTTATGTTGAATATTCATGTTAAGTAGGGATAACCAGGCACAACTTAAATATTGCTTCAGATATTTTTTTTGTCCCGGTAGGGACAATATATTGGTAGAAAATTAATGGTTACATTTGTTTAAAGTCCCGTATGGGACGATATAAAAAAATCATTATGGCAACCCGCTCAGCTTCGTTTTTATTTATTAGTAGTGCATAATCTGTTTAGTGTAGAATGGTGGTGCTATTCTGGTTATAAATTGAGCGGTGCTATTCTGGTGAATGTTTGGCTAAGCGGCATTTGAAATGCCGCTTGAAACATCGTTGAATTTGTAATTCAACATGCAGGATTTATAAAGAAGATTATACTTTCTTGAAGACTTTATTCAACTCTGGTTATAAATTGAGCGGCATTACAAATGCCGCTCAGCTGCTTAAATATTGCTTCAGATATTTTTTTTGTCCCGGTAGGGACAATATATTGGTAGAAAATTAATGGTTACATTTGTTTAAAGTCCCGTATGGGACGATATAAAAAAATCATTAGGGCAAACCGCTCAGCTAAGGTTATAAATAGAGCGGCATTACAAATGCCGCTCAGCTTCGTTTTTATTTATTAGTAGTGCATAATCTGCTTAGTGTAGAATGGTGGTGCTATTCTGGTTATAAATTGAGCGGCATTACAAATGCCACTCAGCTGCATCTGTTACATTCTATAAAGGGAGGATTTTTTCCTCCCTTTTTTATTTTGTACTTTTTTCTATTTCTGTCCCTGAGACACTCTTTGAAAAACTTTTTGTTATTCACCTGAATTAAAGTAATTTTGATACGGAATAGACACTGAGCCCTTTCTCCTGATTAAATTGCAGCCCTATGGACAATAGCCACTATAAAATTCTTTTGGTTGACGATGAACCCGATGTGCTGGAGTTTTTAAGCTATAATTTAAAGAAGGAAGGTTATACCGTATTTAAAGCAAAAAACGGTCTCAAGGGGCTTGAAATTGCCGAAGAAGCCAATCCCCACCTGATTATACTGGATGTGATGATGCCCGAAATGGACGGAATCGATGCCTGCCGTGCCATTCGTACTATTCCGGCCCTTAAGTCAAGCCTTATCGTTTTTCTTACGGCACGAGGGGAAGATTATTCCCAGATAGCTGGTTTTAAGGCCGGAGCAGATGATTACATCACAAAGCCAATTAAACCCAATGTGCTTACCAGCAGAATTAAGGCTTTACTGCGGCGATATAAGGCTGATGAAGCACCTGACAGGGTTTACACTTTGCCCGACATGATCATTGATCAGGAGAGATATGTGGTTGTTGTTAACGACATAGAAATTAAATTGCCAAGAAAAGAGTTCGAGATATTGTTGCTGCTTACTTCGAAACCAAACAAGGTTTTTTCGCGAAATGATATTTTTATGGGTGTATGGGGCAACGATGTGATTGTCGGTGATCGCACCATTGATGTGCACGTGAGGAAAATACGTGAGAAAATCGGGACAGATAATATAAAAACCATTAAAGGTGTTGGTTACAAATATGAACCCATCCTATGAAGACAGACTTTTCAAATCCCAATAAACTGGCCCTGGGCAACGCGTTTCTCGTTGTGGCTTTTATGGCGGTGCTCACTGCCGTTTATACTATTTTTGTGGATAATGGCACTGTATGGTGGTATCTGCTGATTGCACTGGCACTAATGTTTGTTTTTGCCTATTATGTTTTCAGGATTACCCTTGAAAAATTCATCTATGAAAAAATCAGGGTTATTTATAAAACCATCCGCAATAAGAAAACGATAAAAGGCAGCGAACAAGAGGTTAGTGCCGGAAAATCAATCAATGATGTCTATGCAGATGTGGTGGATTGGGAGAAAAGTAAAAGCAAAGAGATAGAGGAACTGAAGGAAATGGCTAAATACCGGCGTGAATTTCTGGGCAATGTTTCCCATGAACTTAAGACCCCGATTTTTAACATTCAGGGCTATGTGTTGACTTTACTTGATGGCGGGCTTGAAGATCCTTCCATAAACAAAGAATATCTACTCAGAACTGAAAAAAGCATCAATCGTATGATTGCCATTGTGGAAGACCTGGAGTCAATATCACAATTAGAATCAAGTGAATTGCAACTTGATTTAAAAAAGACCGATATGCTTGCGCTTGCCCGGGAAGTCATTGATTATATGGAAATTAAAGCCCGCAAACGAAACAATAAAATCGTCTTTGGGGGTAATTACGAAAAACCATTTATGGTAATGGCCGATAAGGAACGCATCAGGCAGGTCCTGATCAACCTGATTGATAATTCACTGAAGTATGGAAACCAGGAGGAAGGCGAAACCATGATCAGCTTTTTTGACATGGATGAAAACCTTTTGGTGGAGGTTACCGACAATGGTAATGGAATTGAAGAGCCGGATTTGAAAAGGGTTTTTGAGCGATTTTTCCGCACCGACAAAGGCCGATCGCGTGAGCAGGGTGGTTCCGGGCTTGGCCTGGCCATTGTTAAACACATTATCGAAGCACATGATCAAACCATCAATGTGCGCAGTAGTGCCGGCGTTGGGACAACTTTTGCCTTTACCTTGCGCAAAGCCTGAATGTTGTGGCATTTTAAAAGCAGGCCCTTCGCACGCTTTTTCAGAACTTACGCTCCGTAGTAAAGTTCACTAATTTTTCGAGTGAGGCTTTCGCTTTGCTGTCAGGAAATTCTTGCAGCAAGGCCAGTGCGGCTGCTTTGTACTCTGTCATTTTGGTTTCGGCATAGACTATGCCGCCTTTCTCTGAAACTTCCTGTATAAGTACATTTACCCTGGCAGCATTGTCATTGTGATTTTTAACCACATTGATAATCCGGCGTTTTTCTGTCCAGTTTGAGTTTGAAAGCAAATGGATCAGTGGGAGGGTCATTTTTTTCTCTTTAATGTCAATGCCACTCGGTTTACCTGTATCTAAGCTCTTGTTATAATCAAACAGGTCGTCTTTTATCTGAAAGGCAATTCCGGTCAGTTCACCAAAACGATGCATTTTGTCAATGGTTTCCTTGTCTGCACCTACCGAAGCAGCACCACTGGCACAGCAAGATGCAATCAGCGATGCCGTCTTTTTGCGGATAATCTCAAAATAAACTTCCTCGCTGATGTCGAGGCGGCGGGCTTTTTCAATCTGCAACAGTTCCCCTTCGCTCATCTCGCGGGTGGCATTGGCCACAATCCGGAGCAAGTCAAAATCATTGTTATCAAGCGAAAGCAGCAGGCCTTTGGAGAGAAGGAAATCACCAATCAACACCGAAATTTTATTCTTCCAGAGGGCATTGAGCGAAAATACGCCACGCCTTTCGTTGGAGTCGTCCACAACATCGTCATGGATGAGTGTGGCTGTGTGCAATAATTCAATGAGTGAGGCTGCCCTGTAGGTTGATTCATTTACATTTCCGCACATTTGTGCGGAAAGAAATACGAACAAAGGCCTGATCTGCTTGCCTTTGCGTTTCACCAGGTAAGCGGTGATCCTGTCGAGCAATGGCACCTTGCTGCGCATGGATTCCCTGAATTTTTTCTCAAATTCCCTGATGTGCTCCTCAACCGGGGCTTTTATTTCATTCAATAAGCTCATTCAGCCAGCTAAAAGTATAATTTCAATGCAAATATATTGTAAAACAAACGCTATTGAAGTATTGTTCCGTTTTATTTAGAGGTCGATGAAGAATTACATACAATTAGAATTTTCTCTCACCCAAAAACGCAAAGCGGTGCATTGAGCCTGTCGAAATGCGATGAATTGAGTTTGCGCCGCCGCACTTCGGTGCGTAGGCACATTTTTATCCCTAAATTTCGGGACTATAATAGGAGCCCCGCACGTACAGTGGCCCCGCTGAATAGCGGGATAAATTGTGAGAGGTGGTTCCTGAGCAATTGTCGAAGGATTCTTCCCGCCGGTTAATCCCGATAGCTATCAGGACTGGCGGGGCAACCTACTCGATTAGCGGCTGGCAATTAATCATTCATCTTTATTTAATGTCGCTGTTACTGTCCATTGAGATCTTTTAGGTGTCAGATATTTGGCAATTTTTGGACGGACTTCTTCAGTTTCTGTATATATCCATTCCTCAACGACTTTTATACCATCACCATATGACTCGATTTCTTGGGCATTTCTAACACCAAATTTAAATAGAGAACCAGCATCGAATCCTAATTGAGAATTAATTTTCCTTCTAATGATCTTTTTCCACAAACCACGGGTATATTTTTCGTTTGTAACTTCCAATGCTATTTGTGAATTATTGAATCTTTCTGAAATAGTTTTAAGAAGTTTTATAACATCATTTTTGGGTAAGTACATGAATAAACCTTCAGCAAGTAGAAGAATATTATTATTACCTCTTTTTGTAACCGTGTCGATCCAAGAAGTGTCTAAAACTGAACAACTTATTAGTTGATAACTTAAATGTTCTTTGAGAATCTCTTTTTTAATTTCAATTAATTCAGGTAAATCAAGTTCGATATACTCGCAGTTCTTATTTTTTAGTCTCCAATATCGAGTATCGAAGCCACATCCGAGATTTACCAAAGTACAACCTGGATTTTTTGAAATAAAATCATCTGCTATTTCATCATATTTTCTGGCTCGGAGCGCCTGAGGATTAGTAAGAGCTAATGGTAATTTTCGGTCAAACAGGAGTACTCTCTCTTCCTCTGATGCCAATGAGTAAAGTTTATCCAAACAATACTTTGCCATAGGATCATTGATAATTGGATTCTTTTTTTCTGATTCAATAACGTGACTTCTTAGTGAAGTGGCAATTGAAGTATTTGATACGTCTGTTAATTTCATTATGTTGAACTAAATCCGCATACGCGGATATCTTTTTCAAAAATACCCGATTCTTTCTTTAATTCGAAGTTTTTATCCACTAAAATTTCAGATTATGAGAAAGAAATCGGGTTTAACCATTTTGGAGCAGGCTATTGTACTTGTTCCTGAGTTCGAAAACGTTGTTCGAAAACTTGATCAACAGGTTGAGTTGCGCGGACAGAGTAAAAGTACATTAATTAACTACACCCGGCGCATTGCCTTGTTTGTGATTCATTTTGGGAAGCTGCCCGAGCAGATTGACCCGGAAGAAATCAACGAATATCTCGTGGCCCTGGCCCGTGATCCACGGTCTCCATCGCGCAGCAGCTTTAAGCACATGGTTTACGGACTTCGTTATTACTACCGCTTGCTTGGGATGAACAAAAATGCCATTGCACTGCCTTCGCTCAAAAAAGACACCAAACTACCGGTTATCCTCAACCATCAGGAACTTAAAGAACTGTTTGCAGCCCCAACGCTTCTCAAACAACGGGTGGTACTTACATTAATTTATTCGGCCGGGCTGCGCGGACAGGAGGTAATCAATCTAAAAATCTCAGATGTTGACTTTGAACGAAAAACCATCCACATCCGCCAAAGTAAATACAAAAAAGACCGCATAGTGCCTTTGGCCGAAAGCATGGCCATTGGGTTGAAGAAATACCTCAAGGCCGAAAACCCGCACATTTGGTTGTTTAATGGTAAAGAGTTTGATGGCCGTTACAGCGTAAAAGGGCTTTCGTGGGTGATGCGCGAAAACCTAAAAAAGACCTCCATAACCAAAGAGGTAAGCCTGCATTCATTGCGGCATTCTTATGCCACACATTTACTGGAACAGGGTGTCAATATTGTAACGCTTAAAGAACTGCTGGGCCATGCCGAAATAACCACCACCATGATTTATCTGCACATTGCCCAGTGCGACCTGGTTAAAGCCCACAGCCCATTAGACAGGCTTTATAACTTTAAAGGCAATGCGGACAAGGTTTGAGCTGGCCGATGTTGTCAGGTTATTCCAATCGGGCCTGCTTGCCAAAACAACGCTTACCCCGTTACAATTAAGGGTGTTAAGCAAAATAGCACACTGTCGCACTGCCGTTCTTGGCGGGCACGAAGAGTTGTGTGACAACTGCGGAACGGTACGCTACAGTTACAATAGTTGTGGCGACAGGCACTGTCCCAAATGCCAGGCAGCAAAGCAGGCTTTCTGGATTGACGACCTGATACAAAACACGCTGCCCGTGCAGCATTTTCACATTGTGTTTACCGTTCCGCACGATTTAAATGGGGTTTGTTTACACAACCAACGAATGTATTATGACCTGCTTTTTGCTGCTGTATGGCAAACACTGCGGTCGTTCGGATACACTCATTACGGCGTTGAAAGTGGCGCAGTGTGCGTACTTCACACCTGGGGACAAAACCTTTCGCTGCACCCGCATATCCATTGCATTGTTCCCGCAGCCGGATATACACTCGATGGCCAATGGAAAAATATCGGGCATTCAGGTCAGTACCTTTATCCGGTTCATCAGTTGAGCGATGCGTTTAAAGGGCGCTTTCTGGACAGCCTAAAACGCGCACTGCACAAGAAAAACGAACTGGTCTTGTTCAACGCTGCGGTGCAGCAAGCCTATAAAACCAAATGGGTGGTTCACTGCGAACCTTCGCTGGCTGGTGCTGATCATGTGGTTAAGTACCTGGGGCAATACACCCATCGTATTGCCATCACCAACCAGCGCATTCTGAACATTGAAGGAGGCAAGGTTACATTCATTGCCAAAGATTACCGCGACAGCGCTGCCAAAAAGCCGGTAACGCTTGATGGTGTCGAGTTTTTGCGCCGCTTTACCATGCATATACTTCCCCGGCGGTTTGTTAAGATCCGAAGGTTTGGAATTTACAACCACACCACGAAGCGAAATCTCGCTTTGCAGTTTGTGCCTGAAGAAAAACCAGGCATTGATGATATAGTAAAACGACAACAACCGCCTGAAACAAACCTTCAACGGTTTGAACGACTCACTGGAATAAACCCCTGCATTTGTCCTGTGTGTAAAAAAGGCAAGATGGTTGTAGTAAAAGTATTTCCCCG
>SWCB01000533.1_pt1 | contig 94510 bp, 82 predicted proteins | sample 4692901 | NCBI WGS metagenome assembly SWCB01 (sample SAMN10267276, study PRJNA491770) | bioreactor metagenome | isolation source: DHS bioreactor inoculated with subseafloor sediment | place: Japan: off Shimokita Peninsula | collected 2006-08 | reverse complement strand
GCGTCACGTCCAACGCCCCAAACGTCAGCCAGCCTTGCGCTTCAAAAGAGCGCGCGGGGATCTGTGGGAGATCCGTTCGGTACTTCCAGGCGATCCAGAGCCATGATCGCGGATCGAAAGGCAAATTGTCGCGCTGGTGAGAAATCGGGGCTCCTGCATCACGCAAGAAGAACTCAGACAAGCCAGCAAAGCCCCTTTCTCCGGTGGCGATGGCGCTTGGTATGTCACCCAATAGGACCTGAGTATGTGCCAAATTGTCCAATGAAAGCATAGTTTCTGGATGCCCCGCACCCAGCAGCCGCTCCTCGAGAGCCAAAACGATTGTGAAGAGCTCCTCGGCTTCATCATAGCGGCCTTGGTTCATCAAGGAATTCGCCAGATTGTTTAAGGACCGCAAGGTTTCGGGGTTGTCAGTACCCAAGGACGTTTCTTGGGCCTCCAATGTACGTCGAAACAGGGGCTCTGCGTCTTGAGGCCGCCCTTGTCGGGCTATCGCGACTGCCATGTTGTCCAGCGCCGCGATCGTCTCCGGGTGGTCTTGTCCAAGCTGCCTCTCCCGGCCTTCAAACACCTGCCGATAGTACTTCTCGGCCAGGTCGCTGCGACCGAGACCATTGAGCGTTGCGGCCAAATTGTTCAGATAGGTTAGCGTCCTCGGATCATCTGGCCCGAAAACACGGTCTGCAGTTTGCACCGCTCGGAGGTGAAGCTTCTCGGCCTCTCTGAGGCGACCTTGATTGTCCAGGCAATTTGCCAGGTTCGTGAGTGCTGCCAATGTCTCCGGGTGTTCTGGGCCAAAGGCCTCCTCATAGGTGGCCAACACCCGTCGAAAAAGCACTTCTGCTTCGCCGTAGCGGCCCTGTGCCGCAAACGCTCCGGCCAAGTTGTTATAGGCAGCCAGAGTATCTGGATGATCCGCGCCGAGTGTCCGTTCCCGGGTTTCCAGTACCCGACGGTAGAACGTTTCGGCCTCGGCGTGTCGACCCTGTGCATCAATGGCTGAGGCAAAATTGGACAGGAGGACCATGGTCACCGAGTCTTCCCGTCCCCATCCGATTATTTCACTTGCGTCAAGTAGTTCACCGAAGATTGCTTCCGCACGTTCGTAGCGACCTTCAGCCCTCGCCGCGTCTCCGAGTTTCGCGAGATCCAGGATCCCCTGCTGCGTTGCCGTTCCGTAGTTCCCATCGATCGGGCCAGAATACAGGCCTTCACCTTTCAGAAAACGCTGAACATCTGCGATCGAGCGAAACGTTGAGTGTGTCGCCTGAACCCGCACGATCAACGACTGCGCATCTGCCGGAATGACGAAGCCGGGTCTCCTTGTATCCGCTTTCGCCGCTGCGGTCAGCAGACTGGCAACAAAGATCGCCGAAGCCGACAACGCCGCAAAAAGGGCAACGTGTCTCATTTAGCGTTTCTTTCGACCATGATGCCCATAACAACTCGAGCCTCATCTTCTTTGCCTTGTGCCAGGACGCACCGCAGCACGCTTCCCAGTGACGCCAAAGTGTCCGGATGCTTGGGTCCAAGAACTCGCTCCCTATCCGCCAGGATTTGGCGGAACAGGCCCTCGGCTTCTGGAAGCCTTCCTTCTGCCTCGATGAGATTCGCCAAAGAACTCCGCGCGCGAAAGGTCTCAGGATGTGTGTCCCCGAGGATTCTGCCTGTCATTTCTGATAGTTTGCGGGCCCAGTTTTCCGCGTTTTGATAGTCTCCCGCGGAGAAGAGATCGTGGACAGTCTGCCAGCCGTTCCTGACCACGACGAGTTCATCGGCACTCTTCAACGCTTCTTCGATCGACACCGATCTCGCGGAAAAAATGTCGGCCGTCGCACCAATCTGTAGCGCCCTAAATGTGGTTAGATCCCCAACTTCAAGTCCCGCAATTGCCCAGAACCTCTCAAGCGCATTCCATGTCCCTTGTCCGGCGACGCCGTCGACAGCACCCTCGTACAGACCCATCCTTTTCAAGTCTGTCTGGACTTGCTCGATCGAGGTTCCCTGCGTGTCCGTCTCATTTTGCACAAGCAGCAGCAAGGCTGGCGTCTTGGGGAGGTTGGCCTGTGCTGAAAGCTTCGCCCCGAGTGGCCATGCCGATGCGGGAGTGCTTGACGCGATCAGTGCGCCAGCGACTATGGAAATGCCGATCTGTTTGACAAGATTGCAGGTTACCGATCGCCTATACACCTTTTCGCTCCTACTCAATTACGGTTACTGTCATCGACGCGGTCGAGATCGACGCGCCCTCCAAGGCCTGGAAAATCTCCCTCAGGCGTGTTGCGTACCTCGGGTCAATCGGCTCAAGCGACGTCCCACGCAGTGCTGTGGGCAGATCGTCCCGGATATCGCGCGAGGTTGCGAAGCAGCGGAACACTTCGATTCCGAACGTTTTGTCGTTCACAGTCAGGTCGAACGGGTCCGGCTCAGGCAGCCGCTCTTTGTCGGGGAAAAGGTGCAACTTGTTGCCCGGGTAGAAGTTTGCATCGGCGCGATCAATTTGGAATGGATTGGGCAGGACCTGGACGGTGTCGCCGTCCGAGTCGGTGTAGAAACAGAACAGCCAGGCATCGCGCGAAAGGCGGAACAGCGTCTCGAACCTCTCGCCCGGTCGGAAGCTCGGGTTGGGCCCTCTCTGGCTTGTCATCTGGAAGGTGAATGCTCCATCGGGTCCCCAGTCCCGTGTTTCCGTGGGCCGGGGTGGGACGAGGCTCAGGTCGTCCGGGACAGTTGCAAGTCGGACACTGCCGATCCAGCTGTGGGTTTCACCCGAATTCCCCTGCAGGCGCACGACCAACCGCGCGGCGCCGTCACAAGGCCAGTAACGGAAACGCAGGCGATACACGTTTTCCGGGTCAACCTCGACCCCGGCGATCATCGTTTCGACTAGACCTTCTGCCAATTCGGTCGCAGTGATGTCCAGCCCCCGCATCGCGAGCAGGCTGCCACTGTCAACGGAGTGGAGGTACTGGACCGACAAGACACGTTGCGAAATCGGATCCTCGAATGCCGATGTGAGGCTCGCAACGATCAGTTCCTCCAAATACTGGCTGAACTCAGTCTTCCCATTCGTATTCGCGTAGTATCCACCTTCGACCACCATGTGTTGCATTTGATGGGCGCGATCCCGGAATTCGTCCGCAATCTGTCGCGTCGCAGCATCGATCGGCACAGCGCCGTCGCCGCAGGCGCTCGCCACCAGCGATGGTGGGACCGCAAGTGGCTCGGTGCTTGCCACAATTGACCCGTTTGATCGACTTGTGAGCTTGAATACGGCGAAGATGTCGTTCGACTGTTCCAGGATTGTACCTGACAAGAAGAAATCCACGTTTCTCAGGTTTCGTTCGATCTGTTCGATCGAATCGTCCCCGACCACTTGGAGTGCTCCCACCCTGTTGAGCAGCTCCAGCGTCATGCCGGCGCCTGAAGCATCAACGAACTCAAGGCACCCTGCGTGGTTTCGAATGAGGTTCGAAAGAAAAAGCTCGTAGACGCGCTGCGCACTCGTTTCGTCGATTGGGAGATTGCTCTCGTCAAATGGCCAAACACCGACCCGGTAGGTTCTGGACGCACTGCAGTCGACTCTCGTCGCCAGTTCGCTCGACAGCCGGATCGCAGCCTGTTCGACCGTTTCTGCAGCCGCCGGTTGGGCCAGGCCAACGCCAATTGCCACGATCGCTTGAAGGAAAAAGAGGAAACCACGGCATTTGAAGGAAACGAAAAACGTCGAAGTGAGACACTGAAGTCCTTCGACAAGCCCCCCCTCTGTCTTCGCTCGCATTGATTGCACCGTGTCTGACGCCGGATTTTGAGGCTGTGTCACCGATTTCACCTTTCTCCCGTTGCACGGGAATGAGCCTACAACCAAAATGGAGCGTCTAGGAACGGTTTTGGTGCGTTTCCGTATCGGCTGTTTTCTCTCTCGCTCCGCCGCTGGCGCGTCCCCTGAGCTTCCTTGAAATGAGGGTTGGAAGAGCGCCAGAGATCGAAACTTGTGGTACCGAGCGGCAAGAAAAGGATGCAGCTGCGGAGCGAGTCCGCAGCTGCGGTTTCAGAACTGGAAGTCCCGACCTATTGGCACATGGGCTTGACGTTGGATCGCGCCTTGGCGTTTGCCTATCGCCAGAGCCAGAAGCCTTTCGGGCAAACACCGGGGTCACCGGCCCGGCCGTATTTCTTGATCGAAATCATCCGCCCCGCTTCCCAGCCGACGCAGTAGTAGATGATCTTGTTGATCCGGATCAACGTACCGAGCGTACCGGCCTCGACGTGGGTCGTGGTGACCCCGAGGGTTGCCACCACGGCGGAGAACAGCAGCGCGGCGGTTTTCATCTTGATGGCGGCGCGCGCCGAATTGATCTGGCTTTTCATGGGATCGACCTCCTTTGCAGTTCACCCAACACCTCTATGGAAGGCAGAGGTGGAGTTCGGAGGCGTTGGAAAGGAAATTGCGGGGATGTGACCTCAAGTTCTCGCACGCTGGGCATGGGTCAGTCCTGTTCCGCAAGAAGCTGTCGCGGTTGCAATTCGCTTGTTTCGCTACCAGTCGTGATTGAGCCGAGCAACCAATGCAAACTTTGAAATAATACGTAATAACAAACATTTAGCGCGTGGCGAACGTTCGACCGGAGGTCCATCCCCTCCGCCACTTGTCTTTGATTTCGCTTGGAAAAATGGCAAGAACCCAAATCTACTAACAATCTACTACTCTTCTTCAGCCGGTGTTTTACGGCCTTTCACCTTGTGCGCGACCTTCATGCGACGCGGCGCTAATGTGCCGGGAAAACACGGAATTCAACCTAGAAGCGACCAATGTCGGTTACGAAGCAAGAGATAATAGAATAATTCAAGCGGATTGCTGACATGGACGGTGCAGCGCCGGGCCGTCAGCGCTTTGAAGCGGTGACCGGGATAAAGCGGCACGACTGGTATGGGCTGTATTGGGCGCGATGGGGTGACGCGCTGCAAGAGGCTGGTCTTACCGCTAACACCTTGCAGGGGCAGTTCGACCGCGACCAAGTGTTGAAGGCTTACGTCGGTCTCATCGAAAAGCTAGGACGCATTCCAAGCGAAGGCGACATTCGCATCGAACGAAGGTCGAACAAAGCTTTCCCGTCGCACTCAACAATAAGTAACCAGATTGGACTTAGAGGCGATAGGCTGATTGCGGCTTTAGAACATGCACGTGAAAACGCGCTTGGCGGGCGCTTACAAGACCTATTGGCCGAAGCCATTGCCCGTCTTCCCGCAGAAAAGGAAAGTGTTTCAGATGCAGCCGAACCACTAAGCCCGATAACAACCGGGTTCGTCTACATGATGAAGTCGGGAAAATTTTACAAAATCGGCAAGACCAACTCTATTGACCGACGGCAGTATGAAATTGGCCTACAACTCGCCGAAGGTCTTACGCCAATCCATAGTATCGAAACCGATGATCCAAGTGGCATAGAAGCCTATTGGCACAATCGCTTCAAAGACAAGCGCATGAACGGTGAGTGGTTCAACTTGGATGCAAGCGACGTTCGCGCGTTCCGTCTACGCAAGAAGTTCATGTGAAGATATCCCCGGCTGCGTCGATGCACGCGAACCGGGGTCAGTTGCCCTTGGCACTAGGGATGGGTTGTCAGGGGTTTTCGCACAGCCCTGCGACGGTCGCCCGTTGGTCAGATGGAATTGCCCACAGGGGCAGCGCCAAGACCGCCACGGCGGCAAGGTCAATGTCGCCTAGACCTTCCCCGGCCAAAACGTCCATGACGCTTTGTGCGGGCGACGACAGGGCCACGGTCAGCACGTCGGGCAGGTCTACCCCGAGCGGCCTTTGGGGAGGTCACAGATCGAGGTGTACATATCACAAACAACAACCGCATCTGCGCTTTCGATCTGGTTGATGGAGAAGTGCGGCTCGACAGGGATATCGCCGATACAGTGGAAGGGCTTTCCGTCGGTGGACACGATGCGGACATCCAGCAGTCGATCACCCGGTGCACCTGTCACCATATCCGACACGCTGATGCCGGCCGGACAGTACCGGTGCTACTGGAAAGCGAGGTATCTGTCCGATTTGACCGACGAGCTGATCGACCTGGCAATGAAGAATGCACGGGCCGCGCCTTCGGATCACTCGATCTCGTCGCTGTGGAATTTTGGTGGGGCAACGGCGGACGTGGCCGCCGAAGCAACCGCGTTCGGCGACCGCTCCATGGGCTGGATGTATTCGCTGGACAGTGTCTGGTCAGATGTAGCAGCCGCCGACGCCAATATCGCATGGTCTCGTGAGGGATGGGACAGTGCCAAGTCCTATGGCCATCAGGGTCGGGCATATCTGAATTTTGCCCGTCACGGTGAGGATAGCGACGCGCTGACCCGGGCATCTTTTGGCGAAAACTATCGGCGAGTGGTGGACATCAAAACCAAATACGACCCGCAGAAGCGGTTTCGGTTTAACCAGAATATTCTGCCACAGACCTGATGTGACCGCGCAATCGCTTTTTCCTCCCAGGAGGTCCGACGAGGTTGTTCGCAAAACAACTGGACGTGGCGGCTGATTGGCGCACCCGCCGGCAGATGTGGCGGAGCGGAATGGGAAGTTCAGGGGCGCTGAAGCGCACAAGATCGCCGCTTGTCGATGGCATCGACATTCCGGGCCATTCGCAAGCGTTGAGTGCCGCGGTGCGCCTGGTCCGGGCGCCGGGGCATTTCTTGGATACAAAGCGGCAAAGACTGCCGTATCTTCGTGACGATCTGTTCCGGCCTGGGGCGCTTGATTCCCATTTCGAGTCTCCGTTCCACAGCATACGGCGGGGCCACATCCGTTGGCGAAGACCAAACCACCACGGGGAGGCTCGTTGACGTGCGCACCGCCGTGAGGCCGGCGCTCATTTATTAGGCAAAGGCGTCCAAAAAGTCGCCGTCGCCCAAAGGCCGGCCCGCAGTGACAAAAAGCATTCGTTGGCGGCCTTGCGAGAATCGAGGATTTGCCGCCATACTGGGCACAACAAGGACAACTCAATTCGGCAATCGCGCCCCGACACCCTCTTCTCAGGGTTCGGGGTCTGTGCGTTTTGTCAGGGGGACGGCAATGAAGAGCTTCAAGGTTGGCCTGCTGTTTTCGACCAGCGGCCCCTATGCGGCCTTGGGCCGGAGCGCGCTCGACGGCGCTCTGCTGGCGCTCGACGAGGTCAATGCCGAGGGCCGGGTGGCGTTGGACGCCGTAGTGGCCGATCCGCAGGGCATACCGCAGGAATACGAACGTCTCGCGGGGGAAATGGTCGGCCACAGAGACCTGTGCCACATCGTCGGCGGCATCACGTCCTGGTCACGCAAAGACATGATCCCGGTCATGGAGCGGCACGGCGGGCTCCTGTGGTACCCCTGTCCCTACGAAGGGTTCGAGATCTCCGATCACGTGGTATATCTCGGCGCCTGCCCGAACCAGCACCTGCTGCCCTTGATCGACCATGTGGCAACAAGACAGGTGGGCAAGGCGTTTCTCGTGGGCTCGAATTACGTCTGGGGCTGGGAAACGCTGCGGGTGGCGCGCGAGCGGCTGGCCCGGCAGGGCATCGAGGTCACGGGCGAGCGCTACATTCCGCTCGGCGCGACCGAAACCGGGCGGTTGATCGAAGAGATCGAGGCGAGCCGTCCTTCGCTGATCGTAAACAGCCTGATCGGCCCGTCGAACCATGCCTTCATGCGGGCGCTGGCGCGGCTGAAGGACGATGGGCTCGACTGCCTGGTCGTCAGCGCCAACCAGACCGAGGCCGATCTGGCCGCGCTTGGTCCCGCCGCCGACGGAATGCTGTCGATCGGCGCGTGGTTCGAGACGCAGGACGGTGCCGCCGGGGCAGACTTCCGCGCCCGGATCGCCGCGCGGTTCGGTGCCGACTATCGGGCGTCCTGCAATTTCACCACGGCCTACGTTTCGGTCCGCTTGCTTGCCGCCGGACTTGCAGCGGTCGGGAACGACGATCCGCGCAGTGTGTTTGAGGCCGTCGCCGGGGTGGAGCACGATACGGCGCTCGGGCGCATCGAAATTGATCCGGTCAACCGACACACGAGCCTGATCCCGCGCCTTGCTGTGGCGCGAAACGGCACCTTCGAGATCATCTCCGATCCGGGCACCAGCGTGGCGCCAGATCCCTACCTCACCCGGCTGGCGGCTGACCCCGTCATCGCCCCACCAGCTCCGAAGCTTAGGATCGTCTCATGACCGGACACCTGGATCTGAATTTCACCGGCCGGCGCGCAATTGTATTGCACCCGGCGGAGACCGTCCGCGACCAATTGAGTACCCGGCTCGTCGCACTGGGCTTGCGCGCTGCGGGCGGCTGGCCGGCGAACCAGGTCGAGATGGTGCAGGCCGACATCCTCTTCGTCGATGTAGACACCGGGCATGATGAACTTTTCCCTTGGGTGCGGGGCGCCGCTCCGATGCCGTTGGTCGGACTCATTCGCTCGGAAGCGCCGGGTCGCCTCGCATGGGCGCTGGAGCACCGATTTGACGCCTTCCAGCCGCTCGCGGCCACCAGCACCGTCTACTCGACGCTTGTGATCGCCACGGCACGCGCCGCCGAACGCCGCCAGCAGCGGGATCGCGACGGCGAGGCCGCGCGCCGGGCCGGGATGCGGCATGTCCTGGTGCGCGCGACGCTGGCGATCATGCAGCGCGACGGGGTCGATGAACTTGCCGCGCTGAAGGAGCTGCGTGGCGTTGCGATGCGCGAACGCGTGGCGCTGGAAGATGCCGCAGCCCTCTATATGAGTGCACGCGACGCCGGCCAGGCGAGGCGCAATTCATGACCGATCAGGCCACTCATCTTCCCGATGTCCCGGCGCGGCGCGGCGTGATTTCGGTTTTGCGAGAGATCATGCGCCGACCCCGCTCGGCCTTCGGGCTTACGGTGATCGTTGTCATGGTGCTGGCCGCGGTGCTTGCCCCCTGGATCGTTCCCTATGACCCGAACGACCAGATGTTTGACGGGCTCAGCCTCGAAGGGGCGCCGCTGCCGCCATCGGCGCGGTTCTGGCTCGGCACCGACCTGCTCGGGCGCGACCTGTTCTCGCGCCTGGTGCTCGGCACTCAGACCTCGCTGATCATTGGCGTGGTGGCCAATGGCATCGCCGTCGTGCTGGGCGCGACGGTGGGCATAACCGCCGGCTATTTCGGTGGCTGGATCGGGGGCATTCTGATGCGCTTCACCGATCTGATGATGGCCTTTCCGGCGCTGCTGCTCGCCATCGTTCTGGCGGCAATCTTCAAACCCTCTCTGCTGATCGTCGCCCTTGTGATCGCGATGGTGAACTGGGTGCAGATGGCGCGGGTGATCTACACCGAGACCCGGTCGATGGCGCAGCGCGAGTTCATCGACGTGCAGCGGGCGATGGGGGCCTCGACGTTCCGCATCCTTGGCAAGCACATCCTGCCGCATTTGGTGTACTCGATTATCGTGTTCGGCACGCTGGGAATTTCCACGACCGTTCTGCTCGAAGCCACCCTTTCCTATCTTGGTGTCGGGGTGCAGCCGCCCACGCCGTCCTGGGGCAACATCATCTTCGAAAACCAGACCTATTTCGCCAATGCGCCCTGGCTGGTGTTTTTCCCGGGTGTGGCGATCGTTTTGCTTGCGCTCTCGTTCAACCTGCTCGGCGACGTCTTGCGCGACGCGCTCGATCCAAAGCTGAAGGGGCGGCACTGATGTGGGCTTACCTCATACGCCGAATCGGCGAGGCGGCGCTGATCCTGATCGGGATTAGCCTGGTCACGTTCGTGCTTCTTTACCTCGTGCCCGCTGACCCGGCCCGGCAGATTGCCGGCCGCTCGGCCACGGCGGAAACGGTTGCCAATATCCGCGCCCAGCTCGGGCTCGACCAGCCGTTTTACGTGCAATACGCCCGATATTTCGCAAACCTTGTGCAGGGTGATCTTGGCCGGTCCTACCTGCAGCGCACCGAGGTGTCCGAGCTGATCGCGGCGCGGATGCCGGCGACGCTGCTGCTGATGTTCGCGGCCATCGTCGTCGAGCTTCTTCTCGGGCTGACAATCGGCGCGGTCGCGGCCCTGCGGCGCAACTCGGCGCTCGACCATTCCCTGATGGTGTTTTCTTTCGTCACCATCTCGGCCCCGCAATTCGTGGTCGGGATCCTGCTGCTCTACGTTTTCGCGGTGAAGCTCAGTTGGTTTCCGATCGGCGGCTACGGCAGCTTCGCCCACCTGGTGCTCCCGGCGATCACCATCGGCCTGCTCGGCACCGGTTGGTATTCGCGCATGATGCGGTCGTCGATGATCGACGTTCTGGCGCAGGATTTCGTGCGCACCGCGCGGGCCAAGGGGTTGGGGCGGATGCGGATCATTCTGCGTCATGTCACGCCCAACGCCATTCTTCCCATCATCGCGATGATCGGCATCGATATCGGTCTGTTCATGTCCGGCATCGTGGTGGTCGAAAGTGTGTTCGGATGGCCCGGTATCGGCCAGCTGGCCTGGCAGGCGATCCAACGTGTCGACATTCCCATCATCATGGGCGTCACACTGATTTCGGCCTGTTTCATCGTCCTCGGCAACCTTCTGGCGGACCTTATTGCGCCGCTGGTCGATCCGCGGATCAAACTCAAATGACCAAGACCCCAACAGGAGAGAAAAAATGAACAAGACGTTGATGGTAAGCGCCCTTGCGTTGGGCGCAGCCTTGGGCACCGCGGCCCAGGCGCAGGATTTCACCGACGCCAAGCAAGGCGGATCGATGATCGTCACCTACAAGGACGACGTCTCCACCCTCGATCCGGCGATCGGCTACGACTGGCAGAACTGGTCGATGATCAAATCGCTGTTCGACGGGCTGATGGACTACGAGCCCGGCACCACGGTGCTGAAAAATGACCTCGCCGAAGACTACACCATTTCCGACGACGGCAAGACCTACACCTTCACGTTGCGCCAGGGTGTGAAATTTCACAACGGCCGCGAGATGACGGCCGACGACGTCGCTTATTCGCTCAACCGGGTGACCAACCCCGAGACCCAGAGCCCGGGCGCCGGTTTCTTCGGCTCGATCGCCGGCTACGATGCGATGTCTTCGGGCGAGGCCACCAGCCTTTCGGGGGTGAAGGTCGTCGATCCCTATACCGTCGAGATCACCCTGTCGCGCCCCGATGCCACCTTCCTGCACGTGATGGCGATCAACTTCTCCTCGGTGGTGCCGAAAGAAGTGGTCGAGGAATACGGGCTTGATTTCGGCAAGCACCCGGTCGGCACCGGCGCATTCGTGCTCGCCGACTGGACGCTCGGCCAGTCGCTCACATTCGCGCGCAACATGGACTACTGGCACGAGGGCGTGCCGAAGCTCGACCAGATCACCTTCGAGATCGGGCTTGAGCCGATCGTGGCCCTCCTGCGCCTGCAACAGGGCCAGGCCGACATTCCGGGTGACGGCATCCCGCCGGCGAAATTCCTCGAAGTCACCGAAGATCCGGGCTTCGCCGACTACGTGATCGAGGGCGGCCAGCTCCACACCGGCTATATCACGATGAACGTCAACATGCCGCCGTTCGACAACGTGAAAGTGCGCCAAGCCGTCAACATGGCGATCGACAAGGATCGCGCCGTGCGCATCATCAACGGCCGTGCGGTGCCCGCAAACCAGCCGCTGCCGCCGACCATGCCGGGCTACGCACCGGACTACGAGGGGTACCCGTTTGACCCCGAAGCGGCCAAGGCGCTGCTCGCCGAGGCGGGCTTTCCCGACGGGTTCGAAACGGAGCTCTACGTCTACAACACCGACCCGAACCCGCGCATTGCCCAGAGCTTTCAACAGGATCTCTCGGCGATCGGCATCAAGGCCGAAATCCGCTCGCTGGCCCAGGCCAACGTGATCGCCGCCGGTGGCGAACCGGACCAGGCGCCGATGATCTGGTCGGGCGGCATGGCCTGGATTGCCGACTTCCCCGATCCGTCGAACTTCTACGGGCCGATCCTCGGCTGCGACGGCGCGGTGCAGGGCGGCTGGAACTGGTCGTGGTATTGCAACGCCGATCTCGACGCCAAGGCGGTCGAGGCCGACGCGATGACCGATCCGGCGATGGCCACCGAGCGCGAAGGCAAGTGGCGCGAGATCTACCTCGCGATCATGGAAGACGCGCCCTGGGTGCCGGTGTTCAACGAACAGCGCTTCACCATGCGGTCAGCCAAACTCGGGGGCCCCGACGAGATCTTCGTCGATCCGGTCCACGTTCCCGTCAACTACGATTATGTGTTCTCCAACGATGTGCAATAACTGCAACTACACCATCCACGGCGCTCATCACCACTTCGGGTGGGATCATTCGATCCCACCCGTCGAGACCGTGGCCCCGGGTGAGAGGGTTCACTTCGAATGCCTCGACAGCTCGGGCGGACAACTGACGAAGGACAGCACCGCGGCGGACATTGCCACGTTGTCCTTTGACAAAATCAACCCGGTGACCGGTCCCATCTTCATTGATGGGGCCAAGCCCGGGGACGTGCTCAAGATCCAGATCGACAGCTTCGTGCCTTCGGGCTTTGGCTGGACGGCGAATATCCCCGGCTTCGGGCTGCTCGCCGACCAGTTCGACGAGGCGGCGCTGAACGTCTGGTCTTACGACCCCACCAGCATGGCGCCGGCGCTCTTCTGCGACGTTGCCCGGGTTCCGCTCAAGCCCTTCGCGGGCACGATCGGCCTGGCCCCGGCGGAAGCCGGGCACCACTCGGTCGTGCCGCCGCGGCGGATGGGTGGCAACATGGATATCCGCGATCTGGCAGCGGGCACCACGCTCTACCTGCCGGTGGAAGTCGAGGGCGGGCTGTTCTCGATCGGCGATACCCATGCCGCGCAGGGCGACGGCGAAGTCTGTGGCACCGCCATCGAAAGCCCGATGGAGGTGTCGCTCACGTTCGATCTGATCAAGAACGAGCCGCTCAAGTTTCCGCGGTTCACCACGCCGGGGCCGGTGACCAACCATCTCGACGCAAAGGGCTACGAGGTGACCACCGGGATCGGGCCCGACCTGATGAGTGCGGCGCGCGATGCGCTGTCGGCGATGGTCGATCTGATCTCGCGCACGCAGAAGCTCGATCCGGTCGAGGCCTACATGCTCTGTTCGGTCTGCGGCGATCTTCGGATCTCCGAGATCGTCGACATGCCGAACTGGGTGGTTTCCTTCTACTTGCCACGTGTGGTGTTTGAATGACGGCGACACAAGAAATGACCGGGCGTGGAGAAACGCCGCGCCCGGTACTCAGTGTCCGGGGGCTGACGATCCAGGTCGCCACCCCCCGCGGCGCGATGAAAGTCGTGGAAGATATCAGCTTTGATCTGAAACGCGGTGAAACACTCTGCCTTGCCGGCGAAAGCGGCTCGGGCAAGTCGATGACGGCACTGGCCATCATGGGCCTGCTGCCACAACCGATAGCGCGCATCGCCGCTGGCACAATGACGCTGGCCGACGGCATCGAGCTCGCGGGACGCAGCGAGCGTGACTTTCGCGCGATCCGGGCGAACCGGATCTCGATGATTTTTCAGGAGCCGATGACGTCGCTGAACCCGGTGATGACGATCGGTCGCCAGCTCACCGAAGTGCTGTTGGAACACAAGGTCTGTTCTGCCGGCGAGGCGCCAGGGCGCGCGCTTGATCTGCTCAACGACGTGCGCGTCACCGACGCAGAAAAGCGCCTGAAACAATACCCGCACGAATTGTCCGGCGGTATGCGCCAAAGGGTGATGATCGCCATCGCGCTGGCCTGCAAGCCGGAAATCCTGATCGCCGATGAACCCACTACTGCGCTCGACGTGACGGTTCAGGCCGAGGTTCTCGAGTTGATCAGGGTGTTGCAGCGCGAGCATGGAACATCCGTGTTGATGATCACGCATGACATGGGGGTCGTGGCCGAGATGGCCGACCGGGTGGTGGTCATGCGCGACGGGCGCCAGGAAGAGGCCGCGCCGGTGAAAGACCTCTTCGCCGATCCGAAAAAACCCTATACCCAGGCGCTGCTCGCGGCCGTGCCCCGGCTTGGCGATGCCCCAATGCGCGTGGCGCCCCCCCGTACGGTCGATGTGGTCGACGTGAAGGGCCTTGCCGTGCGCTTTCCAATGCGGGGCGGACTCCTCAACCGGGTCACCGCCAATGTTCACGCGGTGGAAGGGGTGGATTTTCAGATCGCGCCGGGCGAAACCCTCGCGCTGGTGGGCGAGTCCGGGTGCGGAAAATCCACCATTGGCAAGGCCCTCATGGGGCTGGTTCCCGCCGATGGGAGCATTCGCATCGACGGCGCGCAGGTGGTCGGTGTCGGGGCCAAAGCGTTGAAGCCGGTGCGCCGCAACATCCAGATGATCTTTCAGGATCCGGGTGCCTCTCTCGACTCGCGCATGACCGTGGGCAAGCAGGTGGCCGAGCCACTGATCGTGCACGGGATCGCCGAGGGGGCCGAGCTGCAGGACCGGGTGGAATGGTTGTTTCGCCGGGTCGGCCTGACGCCGGAGCAGATCGGGCGCTATCCGCACGAATTCTCCGGCGGCCAACGGCAGCGGATCTGCATCGCCCGGGCGCTGGCGCTGCGCCCCAAGATCATCGTCGCAGACGAAAGCGTTTCCGCGCTTGACGTCTCGGTGCAGGCGCAGGTGCTCGACCTTCTGCGCGAGTTGCAGCAGGAGGAAGGGCTCGCCTACCTCTTCATCTCGCACGACATGGCGGTGATCGACCAGGTGGCCGACCGGGTGGCGGTGATGAACCTGGGCCAGATGGTCGAGACCGGCAGCCGCGAACAGGTGCTGCGCGACCCGGCGCATCCCTACACCCGCCGGCTGCTCTCGGCCGTGCCAATTCCCGATCCCACCCGGCACCGCCCTGAGGTGATGCCCCGCGAGGGCGACATCGGGTCGCCGGTCTGGCCGAAAGGTGAAGCGCCAGTGCCGCAGCCGATGCGCGAAGTCGCCCCCGGCCATTGGGTCGCCGGGCCGGGTGACGACCAATCCCGGGTGGCCTGAACCGCCCGTCGTGAAGGAGACTGTCGATGAGTTGGAAAACCGCCTTTCGGTCGTTCTACTACGAGACCGCTGAAGAGCCTGACGATATCGTATTGGACCCGGGCGAAACCGCGCTCCTGGTGATCGACATCCAGAACACCTACGTCGAGCCCAAAGATGATCCGGCGCAAGCGCGGCGCTGGGCACCGTTTTTCAAACGGATGGCGGATGTGGTGATCCCCAACACCGCCGCCCTGCAAAAGTGGGCCCGCGAGGCAGGTATCGAGGTAATCCATGCCCGCATCGCGTGCCAGACGCTGGACGGGCGAGACCGTTCGCTCAGCCAGAAAAAGCCCGGTTTCAACTACCTTCTGTTGCCGAAAGACCGCGACGACAGCCAGATCGTCGCGCAGGTTGGGCCTGTCGGAGACGAAATTGTCGTCACCAAGACCACCGACAGCGCTCTGACCGGCACAAATCTCCGGCTCATCCTGAACAACCTCGGGATCACGCAGGTGATCGTGGCGGGGATCTTCACTGACCAGTGCATCTCGTCGAGCGTGCGCAGCCTGGCTGACGAGAGCTTCAACGTCGTCGTTGTCGAGGATTGTTGTGCGGCGGCCACAGAGGAGCTGCACCGCAACGAGCTGACGACGATCAACATGATCTATTGTCACGTGGTCAGCTCGGACGAGGTACGCGGTTTTCTCGCGGATGATCCGGTCTAGCCGGACAACGGGGCGTTCGAACCGAACCGCGCGAACGCCCTGAGCGGACACAATAAAGCCGACGCGGCATATCCCGGTCGCGGCTCAGCAATACGAGATCCTGCAAGACGGCGCGTGTTCCAACTTGGGGGCCTATCCTGTCGGGCCCGCCTGTGCGGTGATTGCCACGTCCTACCTCCGTGTTCGGAAACGATGAAATCGGTGCCGTTTCCGCCTCGGACCCTGGGGGGAGGATTCTGCTCGTTTCCGCCATCAATTCGCGATAGAAATGATGGAAAAACATCACCGGAAGGATGGGATATGGCGCGCAGGCCGACAATTCACGACGTTGCCCGCGCCGCCGGTGTGAGCGTTGCCACGGTCGACCGGGTGCTCAACGGGCGGATGAAAGTCCGCGACGAAACTGCGCGCAAGGTGGCGGCGGCGGCGCACCGGATCGGCTACCACGCCCGCGGCCTGTTGCAGCAGCGGCTTTCGGCCGACATCCCGGACATGAATTTCGGCTTCGTTCTGCACAAGGAAAAGCAGGAGTTCTACCAGAACTTCGCGCGCGAAATCGAAGCGGCTGTTGCGGCCCGGACCGATATCCGCGGGCGCGCCACGATCCGTTTTTCGCCATCGCAGAAGCCCGAGGATTTTGTCGCGCTGATCAGCGAGATGAGCGGCTCCGTGGATGCGATCGCGAGTTCGGCGGTGAACCACCACAGCCTGAACAGGGTGGTGCAGGAGCTGCGAGACAAACGGATCGCCACCTTTGCACTGCTCAACGATTTCGCCCAAGGGATTCGCGAAAACTACGTTGGCATGAACAATATGAAGGTGGGCCGGATCGCCGCCTGGATGATTGCGGCCACGGTCCGCCAGCCCGGCAAGATCGCGGTCTTCGTGGGGGGAGGGCGGTGGCACGGGCACGAGCTGCGAGAAACCGGGTTTCGCTCATACTTCCGCGACAGCGCCCCCGCCTTCACCGTGCTCGACACGCTGGTGAACCTCGAAACCCGGCTGGTGACCTACGAGGCGACGCTCGATCTGTTGCACCGCCACCCGGATCTGGCCGGCATCTATGTGGCGGGCGGCGGCATGGAAGGGGCGATCGCGGCGCTGCGCGAACAGCGCAACCCGGGCAAGGTCAAACTGGTCGTAAACGAGCTGACCGCCGACAGCCGTGGCGGATTGTCGGACCAATATGTGACGATGGTCATCGACACGCCGCTGGCGGATCTGTGCCGCGATCTTGTGGAGCTCATGGTGCGCTCGGTGCAACACGGCCCCAGCCCGGTCCCGGGCCAGCATTTCCTGCAACCGCGCTTGTGTATCCCGGAATCGATCTGAATGATGATATGCCATCATTAAGATGCGATGAAAAACTATCAGCAATGCGAGAATCCGCAGATGCCTTGATTGACTGACGCGCCCCGGGCACCGCAGTTTGCCGCCAAGCTGCGCGGGTACCTCCGGGCAGATGCGCCACTCAAGGGGGATCGGCAATGCATTGGGCACTGAACCACATGACCACGCCCAATCTGGGCTACGCGGAGTTCCTCGATCTCGCGGCGTCGCTGGGCTGTGTTGGTGTCGAGGTTCGAAACGACCTTGCGCGCCCGTTGTTTGATGGGATGAGCCCCGGCGCAGCCGGCGCGCTGGCCCGCAGCAAAGGGCTGCGTCTGGTTGGGCTCAGCCAGGTTTACCCGTTCAATTCCTGGTCGGACCAGGTGGCGCAGGACGTGCGCGATCTGATTGCCACCGCCAAGGCGGCGGGCGCCGAAACGATCAGCCTGATCCCGCGCAATGACGGCACCGGCACCGCCAATGGCGAGCGACAGGCCAACCTGCGCCACGCCATGAAAGAGGTTCTGCCGATGATCGAGGCGGCCGATATCGTGGCGCTTGTCGAGCCGCTCGGCTTCCCGGTGTCGTCATTGCGCCAGAAGTCCGAACTTGTCGACGCGATTGACGCGCTGGGGGCCGGCGACCGGTTCAAGCTGGTGCATGACACGTTCCATCACACCCTCGCCGGTGGCGGCGATTATTTTCCCGACTACACCGGCATCGTGCATGTCTCGGGGGTGGTCGACCCCGACGTGCCCGTCGATGAGATGCAGGACGCGCATCGCGTGCTGGTCGACGCGCAGGACCGGCTCGGCAATGTCGCGCAGATCGCGGCGCTGCTGGCCGCAGGTTATGACGGGCCATTTTCCTACGAATGCTTCTCGCCTGAAACCCATGCGCTCACCGATCCGTATTCGGAACTCAAGCGCTCATTCGACGACATCGCCGCGCAGCTTGGGGCCGGATCCGCCTGATGCAGGGGCGCGTGGCTGGAATTGCAACCGGTTGCAAAAATACCTTGACGGAAATGGGTCCAGTTTGCAAGGTTAGGTCAGCCCCGCGAAAGATGTCCGCTGGGAGGTATGGGACATCTCGGACCCGGGCCGCCGCAGGCCTGATCCGAAACTCAGGAGGTTGAACCCGGACCCGGGGCGCAAAGCCCGCTCTGTGTCCGCAAGACGGCCTCTTCGGAGGCAACCGGCAAAAAACCTTGGTGGGCCGGCACCAATCATGGGAGGAACGAAATGAACAAGACCCTTATTGCTGCGACGGCGATGGCGACCCTGATGGGCTCGGCGGCGATGTCCCAGGAAATCGGCATCTCGATTTCGCGGTTCGACGACAACTGGCTGACCGTCATGCGCACCGGCATGACCGACTACGCCGATTCCATGGACGGCGTCTCCGTTCAGGTCGAGGACGCGGTCGATGACGTCGCCAAGCAGCTCGACCAGATCAACAACTTCATCGCGTCGGGCGTTGATGCGATCATCGTGAACGCGGTCGACACCTCGGCGACCCAGGCCATGACGGACGCCGCTTCGGCGGCCGGTGTGCCGCTGGTTTTCGTCAACCGCGAGCCGGTCAACTCCAACGAACTGCCTGAAAACCAAGTCTATGTTGGCTCGAACGAGATCGAAAGCGGCACGCTGGAAGCGTTCCAGATCTGCCGCAATCTGCGGGCCGACGGCAAAGCCGGCGGCGCGCGGGCCTATCTGATGATGGGTCAGCTGTCGAACCAGGCGGCGGTGCAGCGCACCAAGGACGTTCATGACGTGATCGGCATGGATATGTGCAACTTCATCACCCTGATCGACGAGCAGACCGCCGAATGGTCGCGCGACAAGGCACAGGACCTGATGACCAACTGGCTGTCGGCCGGCGAGGCGTTCGACGCCGTATTCGCCAACAACGACGAGATGGCGATTGGCGCGGCGCAGGCGATCAAGGCCGCCGGCATCGACATGGCCGACGTTCAGATCGGTGGTGTCGACGCCAGCCAGGACGGCCTTTTGGCCATGCAGGCCGGGGATATCGACGTGACCGTGTTCCAGGACGCCAAAGGCCAGGGCGCGGGCTCGGTCATCGCGGCTCTGGACCTGATCGCCGGCAAAGACCTCGACATGAAGGTTTACATCCCCTTCGTGCTGGTGACGCCTGAAAACATGGGCGATTTCCTGGAAAAGAACTGATCTTGACCTGACGTGCAAAACAGGGCGGCGCGGTGCGCCGCCCTGCGACCCAAGAAACAACTGGCCCGCGCGGCCGGATCCGAGGGGGACCTGATGGCCGAGAAAACCGAAGGCATCGGCGGGCTGACATTCGACAAGTCGAAACGCAGCTGGCCCAATGAGTTCAATATCTTTTTTGCGCTCATTCTGATCATTGTTATCTTTGAAGCGCTTGGCCAGTTGCTGCCCTACATGAACGGGCAGAGCCTGCTGTTCGACACCAACGACCGGTTCGACTCGATCTTCAACGAGGCCCGGTTGCGGATCATCATCCTTCAGGTCTCGATCATCGGGATCATCGCGCTCGGCGTGACCCAGGTGATCATCAGCCAGGGAATTGATCTGTCATCCGGTTCGATCGTCGGCGCCACGGCGATGATCGCGATGAGTTTTGCGCAGACCGGACTGGTCAACGGCAATCCGAACCCCAAGGCGATCTTTGGCGATTGGGCGATGGACCTTCCGGTTCTGGTGCCCGTCGCTGTCGGCCTGGCGGTCGGCATGGTCGCGGGGATCATCAACGGGTCGCTGATCGCCTATACAAGGATTCCACCCTTCATCGCCACGCTTGGCATGATGGTGTCGGCGCGCGGTGTCGCCAAGTGGTGGTCGCGCGGCAAGCCCGTCTCTTTCCCGACCGAGGATTATGCCTGGATCGGCTCGGGCATGATGCCGGTCGTCTGGTTCATCCTGCTCGCGATCCTGTTCCACCTGATCATGAAATACACGGTCTATGGCAAGCATACCTACGCGATCGGCTCCAACGAAGACGCGGCGCGGATGTCAGGGATCAACGTCGCCCGCCACAAGGTGCTGATCTACACCATCGCCGGCATGCTGGCGGCCTTCGCCGCGGTTATCTTGAGCTCAAAAAACCTCACCGCGCAGACTGGCATGGGGATCATGTACGAGCTTGATGCCATCGCCATGGCGGTGATCGGCGGCGTGTCGCTGACTGGCGGCCGTGGCTCGATCATCGGCACCGTGCTTGGCGCGCTGATCTTCGGGGTGATCATCTCGGGGTTCACCTTCCTCAAGCTCGATGCCTTTTACCAGGAGATGGTGAAGGGCGCGATCATCGTCGCAGCCGTCGTGCTCGACCAGTGGCGCCAGCGGCGCGCGCAAACGAAATCTTAAGGGAGGCGGCGACATGAGTGACGACATCATTCTCGAAACCCGCGGGTTGACCAAGCACTATGGCGGCGTGCACGCGCTGGAAGACGCCAACTTCGTCCTGCGCAAGGGCGAGCACGTGGCCATCGTCGGCGACAACGGCGCCGGCAAATCCACCTTCGTGCGCCAGATCACGGCGGTCGAGCAGAAGACCCGCGGCAAGATCATCTTCAACGGCAAGGAGGTCGATTTCAAAGGCCCGCTGGAAGCGCGCGAAGCCGGGATCGAGACGGTGTTCCAGGATCTGGCCCTGGCCGACGATCTCGATGTGCCCGACAACATCTTTCTCGGGCGCGAGATCTTCAAGCTCAAGCTCGGCCCGTTCTCGATCCTCGACTACAAGGCGATGCGCAAAGCCACGCTCGAGGGGCTTGAAAAGACCGCGGTGAAAATCCCCAACATCCGCAACACCATCCGCAACATGTCGGGTGGCCAGCGCCAATGCGTTGCGATCGCGCGCACCGCCAGCTTCCGCGCCAGCTTGACGATCATGGACGAGCCGACGGCGGCGCTGGGGGTTCAGGAAACGGCGATGGTCGAGAACATCATCCGCAACCTCAAGGAAGCGGGCGAGCCCCTGATCATCATCAGCCACAACATGCGCCAGGTGTTCGACCTTGCCGACCGCGTGGTGGTGTTTCGCCGTGGCCGGATCTGCGCCAATCTCAACAAGGCCGAGACCGACCCGCAGGATATTGTCGCCTATATCACCGGCGCCAAGACCGGCGAGGGCTACGAGGACGCGGCCTGATCCCATCCGCGCGCCCCGGGCCTCGGGGCGCGCACCTTCCCCCGGCGCCACGGCGCCTTTGCAGGACAACAACATGACTCTTCGTTTCGCCGTTCTTGGCGCTGGCCGGATCGGCCAGGTTCACGCCCGCGCCATTGCCTCTGTTCCCGGTGCCGAGCTTGCGGCCATCGCCGAGCCCAACGCGGCGGCGGCGGCGGCGGCCAAGGCGGCCTTCGGCTGCGAGATCCGCAGTATCGACGACTGCGCCGCCGCCGCTGATATCGACGCGGTGGTGATCTGCACCCCGACCAACACCCATGCCGACCTGATCGAAAAATTCGTGCGCGCCGGTAAAAAGGTGTTCTGCGAAAAGCCGGTCGATCTCGAGGTTGAGCGAGTGCGCCAGGCCCTCGCCACCGTCGAGGCGGAAGGCGGCACGCTGATGGTCGGGTTCCAGCGCCGGTTCGATCCCGATTTCATGGCGCTGAAAGCCGCGATTGATGCGGGCAAGATCGGCGAGGTCGAGATGATCACGCTCACCTCGCGCGATCCCGGCCCGCCTCCGGCCGCGTATATCAAGGTTTCGGGCGGCATTTTCCGCGACATGACGATCCACGATTTCGATGTCGCGCGCTGGCTGCTGGGCGAAGAGGTGACCACGGTGATGGCCGCCGCCTCGGTGCTCACCGATCCCGAGATCGCCGAGCTCGGCGACTACGATTCGGTCAACATCATCCTGACCACCGCTTCCGGCAAGCACTGCACCATCACCAACACGCGCCGCGCCACCTACGGCTACGACCAGCGCATCGAAGTGCATGGCTCGAAAGGCAGCGTCTCGGCCGAAAACCACCGCGCGGCGAATATCGAGATCGCCACTGCCGAGGGCTACCTGCGCCCGCCGCTCCTGAACTTCTTCATGAGCCGTTACGTGGCCGCCTATGCCAACGAGATTGCCGCCTTCGTGCAGGCGGTGGCCGAGGGCACGCCCCCACCGACCACCGGGCAGGACGGGCTGAAGGCGCTTGAACTGGCCATGGCCGCGCGCGAGTCGGTCAAGACCGGCAAGGCCGTCACCCTGGGCTGAGATCGCCCACAACCGGAGGCACAGATGAAAATCGCCCTCGACCCGTTCATGCACCGCCACCTGCCGCTCGAAGAGCTGGCGCCGAAAGCCAAAGAGCTTGGCTACGACTGGATCGAGCTCAGCCCGCGCGGGGATTTCCTCGAATGGTTCAAAGCGCCGCGGGTGTTTCCGGCGCGGGTGAACAGCTTCAAGAAATCCTTGCGCGACCACGGCGTCGGCATCTCGTCGCTGCTGCCGATGTATCGCTGGGCCTCGAACGACGAGACCGAGCGCCAGGCGGCGGTGCGCCACTGGAAGCGCGCCATCGAGATCGCCGTCGAGATGGAGGTCGACACGCTGAACTCCGAGTTCGGGCGCGGTCCGCATCCCGACAAGGGCGGCTGCTACTGCTGCCACGGCGGCGCGATGGTGGAAACCTGCGAAGACGCCTGGTGGCGCTCGATGGACGAGCTGGTGCCGGTGCTGGAGCGCGAGGGGGTCAACCTGCATATCGAGCCGCACCCGGAAGACTGGGTGGAAACGGTGCAGCCGGCGGTCGACCTGATCCGCACCGTGAACAGCCCCCGGGTGAAGTTTCTCTACTGCACGCCGCACACCTATTATTTCGGCGACGACAGCGTGGCGATGCTGCGCGAATGCGCCGACGTGCTGGCGCATGTGCACATCGCCGACACCTTCAATCACAAGGCCTCGTCGGGCTTGCGCTACATCCTCAACCCGCCGGGCACGCAGGCGCGCATTCACCAGCACCTCGACATCGGCCAGGGCGAGGTGCCCTGGGACGATGTCTTCCGCACGCTGGGCGAGATCGGTTTCGACGGCATCATGACGGTCTGCGTCTTCGCCTGGGAAGAGCGGGCCGATGAGAGCGGCATCTTCAATCGCAAGAAGATCGACGACTACATGGCGAAATACTTCACGTGAGGCTGCGGCCTCGGAGGCAGTGAGATGACGGACAAACTGAAGATCGGTGTCATCGGCACGGGGATGATCGGGCAGGATCACATCCGCCGGATCTCTGATGTGCTTTCTGGTGGCGTGGTGACGGCCGTCACCGATGTCGACCGCAGCCGCGCCGAGGCGGTCGCCGCCCAGCGTGGCGCGACGGTGTTTGACGATGCCGCTTCGTTGATCGCCTCGGACGAGGTGGATGCCGTGCTGATCTGCTCCTGGGGACCGGCACATGAGGAGGCGGTGTTGCCCGCTTTGGCGGCGGGCAAGCCGGTGTTCGTCGAAAAGCCGCTGGCGACGTCGCAGGAGGCCTGCCTGCGAATCATCGACGCCGAGGTGACCCTTGGGCGCCGGCTGATCCAGGTCGGCTACATGCGCCGCTACGACGCCGCTTATGCCGCGCTCAAGGCGACCATCGACAGTGGCGCGATCGGTGCGCCGCTGATGTATCACGGCGCGCACCGCAACGCCTCGGTGCCGCCCGACCTGTACAGCGACGACATGGCCATCGCCGACACGATGGTGCACGATATCGACGTGGCCCGCTTTCTGCTCGACGACGAGGTGGCCCGCATTCGGGTGATCGCCGGCCGCAAGAACAGCCTGGGCGGCCCTTTGCGCGACCCGATCCTTGGCGTGATGGAAATGCGCGCCGGCGCGGTGGTGACGGTCGAGGTCTCAGTCAACATCCAGTATGGCTACGACATTCGCGGCGAGGTCTCGGGCGAGACCGGCACGGCGGAGCTGGCCGAGTCGAACAAGGTGGTGCTCAAGGGCGGCGACAGCTTCTCGGGCCGGGTGCCCGCCGACTGGCGCGAGCGCTTCATCGCCGCCTATGACGCCGAGGTGCAGGACTTTATCAATGCCGCTCGGGCGGGCAGGGTCACCGGGCCCTCGGCCTGGGACGGCTACGCGATCCAGGTGGTGTCGGACGCCGGCATCAAGGCCGCGTCGAGCGGCGAAACCGTCGATGTGGCGCTGGCGGCCAAGCCCAGGCTTTACGACTGACAAGGAAGCGACCCGATGACCAAGACCCTGGATGTTATCACGATCGGGCGGGCGGGCGTTGACCTGTACGGCAGCCAGGTTGGCGGACGTCTGGAAGACATGGGGTCGTTTGAGAAGTATATCGGCGGCTCGCCGACGAACATCGCGGCGGGCGCGGCGCGGCTGGGGTTGAACAGCGCCCTGATTGCCCGCGTGGGCGACGAGCACATGGGGCGGTTCATCCGCGAGCAGCTCATGCGCGAGGGCGTCGATGTGCGCGGGGTGAAGACCGATCCCGAGCGGCTGACGGCGCTGGTGATCCTCGGCATCCGCGACCGGGAGAGCTTCCCGCTGATCTTCTACCGCGAGAATTGCGCCGACATGGCGCTGTGCGAGGACGACATCGACGAGGGGTTCATCGCCGAGGCGCGGGCGGTGGTGGCGACGGGGACGCATCTGAGCCACGTGCAGACCGAAGCGGCGGTGCTGAAAGCGCTGACGCTGGCGAAGGCGCACGGGGCGCAGACCGCGCTGGATATCGACTACCGGCCAAACCTCTGGGGCGTGGCCGGGCATGGCGCGGGCGAGAGCCGGTTCGTGGAAAGCGCGGCGGTGACGGCGAAGCTGCAAAGCACGCTTCACCACTTCGACCTGATCGTCGGCACTGAGGAGGAGTTCCACATCGCCGGCGGCTCGACCGACACGATCGTCGCGCTGCGCGCCGTGCGCAAGGTGTCCGCCGCAACGCTGGTGTGCAAGCGCGGTCCGATGGGGGCAACAGCCTTCACCGGCGCCATTCCCGACAGCCTCGACGATGGCGAGAGCGGCCCCGGCTTTCCGATCGAGGTGTTCAACGTGCTTGGGGCGGGCGACGGCTTCATGTCCGGCTTGCTCAAGGGCTGGCTCGATGGTGAACCCTGGTCGAAGGCGCTGGAATATGCCAACGCCTGCGGCGCCCTCGCGGTGAGCCGCCATGGCTGCACACCGGCCTATCCGAGCTGGGAGGAACTGCAAGTCTTCCTTCAGCGCGGCGTGACGCAGCCCGATCTGCGCCACGACGCGGAGCTTGAACAGGTGCATTGGGCAACCAACCGGAAAGGCGATTGGTCCACCATGCGGGTGTTCGCTTTCGATCACCGGATGCAGATGGAAGAGATCGACGGCGCGACGCCCGACAGGATCGGCGCCTTCAAGGACTTGTGCCTGGAAGCGGCGCTTGAGGTAGCGGGCGGGCAGGGGGGCCATGGCATCCTCTGCGACGGGCGGCTCGGGCGCGACGCACTGTATAAGGCCGAGGGGAGCGGGCTGTGGATCGGCCGGCCGGTGGAGTTCCCGGGGAGCCGGCCGCTGAAGCTGGAGCCCGAATTGGGGGCCGATCTTGGCGGCTTGCGCGAATGGCCGCGCGATCAGGTGGTGAAATGTCTTGTCTTTGCTCACCCCGACGACGATGCCAGCACCTGGAGCCATCAGGAGGCCACGGTGAAGCGGTTGTTCGCGGCAACGCGCACCAATGGGCTCGAGTTCCTGCTTGAAGTGATCCCCTCGAAGGTCGGCCCGGTCGATGACGACACCACGGCGCGGGTGATTCAGCGCTTCTACGATCTGGGCGTGACCCCCGACTGGTGGAAGCTCGAACCGTTCAAGACGCAAGCGGCCTGGGCGGCGGCGGTGGACGCGATCACCCGCAACGACCCGCGCACGCGGGGGATCGTGGTGCTGGGGCTGGATGCGCCCGAGGCGGAGCTGAAGGCGAGCTTCGCGCTGGCGGCGCGCCAGCCGCTGGTGACGGGCTTTGCCGTCGGGCGGACGATCTTCGGCCAGGTGGCGCGCGACTGGATGGCGGGGCTCATCACCGACGGCGAGGCGGTCGAGTGCATGGCTGGCAATTACGCGCGGCTCTGTGCCGTCTGGGACGAAGCGCGGGCGAAAGCAGAAGGTAACGCATGATGGAAACGATCCGGCTGACAGCGGCGCAGGCGCTGGTGAAATACCTCTCGGTGCAGGCCAATGAAGAGGGCGACCGCTTCATCGAGGGGATCTGGGCGATCTTCGGCCATGGCAACGTGGCGGGGCTGGGCGAGGCGCTCTACCACGCGCAGGATGAGTTGCCGACCTGGCGCGGCCAGAACGAGCAGACCATGGCCCATGCCGCGATAGCCTATGCCAAGACGAAAAAGCGCAAGCGCGCCATGGCAGTCACCTCGTCGATCGGGCCGGGCTCCACCAATCTGGTGACGGCGGCAGCGTTGGCGCATGTGAACCGCCTGCCGGTTCTGCTCATCCCCTCGGATGTGTTTGCCAACCGCGGCCCCGACCCGGTGCTGCAACAGATCGAGGATTTCGACGACGGTACGGTATCGGCCAACGACGCGCTGAAGCCGGTGAGCCGCTACTTCGACCGGATCAGCCGCCCCGAGCATGTGATGACGGCGGCGCCCCGCGCGATGCGGGTGATGACCGACCCGGCCAATTGCGGCCCGGCCACGCTGGCCTTCTGCCAGGATGTGCAGGCGGAAGCCTATGACTACCCCGTCTCCTTCTTCGCACCCAAGGTCTGGCGGATCCGCCGGCCCGAGCCCGACCCGCGCGAGGTGGCGGATGTGGTCGAGATGCTGAAGGCCGCCGAGCGGCCGGTGATCGTCTCCGGCGGTGGCGTGATCTACGCCGAGGCCGAGGCCGACCTTGCGGCCTTCGCGGCCAAGCACAACATCCCGGTGATGGAAACGCAGGCGGGCAAGGGCGCGGTCTCCTGGGAGGATCCGCTGAACTTCGGCTCGCCCGGGGTGACCGGCACGGGCGTGGCCAACCAGGTGGCGGGCGAGGCCGATCTGGTGCTGGGCATCGGCACGCGGTTTCAGGACTTCACCACCGGCTCGTGGACAGTGTTCGCCAACCCGGCGCGCAAGCTCGTCTCGATCAACCTCGCGGGCTATGACGCGGCCAAGCATGGGGCAACCTCGCTGGTGGCCGACGCCAAGGTGGCGCTGCGCGAGATCGACGCGCTGCTCGGCGACAAGACATACGCCGACCAGGACAAGGGCCGCCGTGCCGCCTGGTTCGACGCCGCCGACGCCGTCACCGACGCGCCGAACCATGCCGACCTGCCGACGGATGCGCAGGTGATCGGCGCAGTCCAGCGCCAGGCGCAGGCCAACACCGTGGCGATGTGCGCCGCCGGCACCATGCCGGGTGCGCTGCAGGTGCTGTGGCGCGCCGCCGTGGGCGGTTACCACATGGAATACGGCTATTCCTGCATGGGCTACGAGGTGGCCGGCGCGATGGGCATCAAGCTTGCCGCGCCACAGAAAGAGGTGATCTGCTTTGTCGGCGATGGCTCCTACATGATGGCCAACTCCGAGCTGGCGACAGCCGTCATGCGTCGCGTGCCCTTCACCATCGTGCTGACGGATAATCGCGGCTTTGGCTGTATCAACCGTTTGCAGATGGCCTGCGGCGGGGCCGAGTTCAACAACCTCTACGCCCATGCCAACGTGCAGGCCCAGCCCGAGATCGACTTCGTCGCGCACGCCGCCTCGATGGGCGCGCACGCGGAGAAGGCCGCCTCCATCGCCGAGCTTGAGGCGAAGATCGTCGAGGCCCGCACCCGCGATATCCCCACTGTGATCGTCATCGACACCACACCCTATCCCGACCGCGAGGAAGGCGGCCACTGGTGGGATGTCGCCGTGCCGGAAGTGTCGACACGCGCCGAGGTCACCGAAGCCTACAAGCAATATGCACGCATGACCGCGAAACAGGTCGTGAACTAAGGACAAAGAGCAATGATCCTCTACGGCACCAACCCCATCGCCTGGGCCAATGACGACGACCAGTCCATCGGCGCCGACATCCCGACGGAACGCATCCTCGACGAGGCCGGCCGCCAGATCGGCTTTGACGGCATCGAGAACGGCCATCGCTGGCCGCAAGATCCTGTCGAGCTGAAACGGCTGCTGGGCTCCTACGGGCTGAAGTTCGTCTCTGGCTGGTATTCGACGGAGCTGCTGGTGCGCTCGGTCGAGGACGAGATCGCCGCCTTCCAGCCGCACCTCGCAAAGCTCAGGGAGAACGGATGCACGGTCTGCGTCACCTGCGAAACCTCCAACACGGTGCATGGCCAGCCGGACACGCCGGTGAACGACAAGCCGGTGCTGACGGACGCCGAGATGAAGGCCTTCGGCGCGAAGATCGAAGAATTCGCGGCCTACATGGCCTCGCAGGGCATCGACCTCGCCTATCACCACCACATGGGCACGGTGGTGGAGACCCCGGCAGAGATCGACGCCTTCATGGCCGCGACCGGCCCGGCGACCAAGCTGCTGTTCGATGCGGGCCATTGCTACTTCGGCGGTGGCGATCCGGTGCAGGTGCTGAAAAAGCATGTCGCCCGGGTGCGCCATTTCCATGCCAAGAACGTGCGCGCGCCGGTGGCCAGGCGGGTGCGCGACGAAAACCTCTCGTTCCTGCAAGGCGTTCTGGCCGGGGCCTTCACGGTGCCGGGCGATCAGGACGGCGCGATCGACTTCGCGCCGCTGATGCGGATCCTCGCCGAGGCGGGCTACGAGGGCTGGCTGGTGATCGAGGCCGAGCAGGACCCGGCCCTGCGCAACCCGCTGCTCTACCAGACCCTCGGGCTTGCCACCCTGAAGCGGTTGGCCCGCGCAGCCGGCCTGGACAAGGGATAGCCGATGTTCAACTTGCAGGTCCCCTTTTTCGAGCCGCTTTGGATCCGGATCGCCACCGCCGTGGTGGTGCTCGGCTGGGCGGGGTTTGAGCTGATCACCGGATCGCCCGGTTGGGCGATGATGTTCGGCGCCGCGGGGGCCTATGCCGCCTACCAGTTTTTCGTGGTCTGGGACCCCAAGGAGGAAGACGACACATGAACGGATATTACCAGACCGGCGATTGCCGGATCGAAGACTTCGACGCGCTCTGTGCGCAGCGCCTCGATCCGGCTGCGCTCACCTTCACCGACAGGGTCGAAAAGAACGTGGCGATCTACGACGTTGCCGCGCTTTCGGACGCGTTGTCCGATCCCGACCGGCGCCGCGCGCTGATGGCGGAATGGGGCCGGGTGCTGGGCGCGCTGTCCGGGGTGCTGGTGCTGAAACAGGCAGTGGACGTCGCCGCGATCGACGCGGCGACGGCGATCTACGAGCGGATCATCGCGGCGCAGATGTCGGGGCAGGGCGGTGGCGGCGACCACTTCGCCAAGGCCGGCGCCAACGACCGGGTCTGGAACGCGCTGCAAAAGCTGTGCGAAGCCGACCCGCAGGTGTTCGCCCGGTATTTCGCCGCGCCAGCCATTGACGCGGTGAGCGAGGCCTGGCTCGGCCCGCGCTACCGGATGACCGCGCAGGTCAACCTGGTGCGCCCCGGCGGGGCCGCGCAGGAGGCGCATCGCGATTATCACCTCGGCTTCATGAGCGCCGACGAGGCCGAGGCTTTCCCGGCCCATGTCCATCACCTCTCGCCGGTGATGACCCTGCAGGGCGCGGTGGCGCATGTCGACATGCCGGTGGAGAGCGGGCCGACCAAGCTCCTGCCGTTCTCGCAGAGCTACGCGCCGGGCTACCTGGCCTACCGGCTGCCCGCCTTCCGGGCGTATTTCGAGGCCAACTATATCCAGTTGCCGCTCGAGAAGGGGGATGCGGTGTTCTTTAACCCGGCGCTGTTCCATGCCGGCGGCGAAAACCGCACCTCGGGTATCCAACGGTTGGCGAACCTGCTCCAGGTCTCGTCGCCGATGGGCGTGCCGATCGAAACCGTCGATCGCGGCGCGATGGCGCGGCTGCTCTACCCGGCCCTCGCGCGCGGCGGTTTCTCCGGGCGCGAACGGGCCGCGGTGATCGCCGCCAGCGCCGAGGGCTACGCCTTCCCCACCAATCTCGATACAGACCCGCCCGCGGGCGGGCTTGCCCCCGAGACCCAGGCCGCGATGATGGCGCGGCTGCTCGACGAGGGGGCCTCGCCGGCGGCCTTCGCCGCCGCGCTCGACGCCCACAGCGCGCGCCGCCAGCCCTGATCCCGGAAAGGACCGACCATGCCCGAACTTCTGGTGAAACCGCGCGCCGCCCGCGGCAAGGTGCACGATATCACGCCCGAAAACGCCAGGGGGCCGCTCTCGCCCGACTGGGGTTATGTCGGCTTCGGGCTCTACAAGCTGAAGCCGGGCGAGACCGCCGAGGAAATGACCGGCACGCGCGAGGTGATCCTGGTGCTGGTCGAGGGCAAGGCCAGGATCGAGGCCGCCGGGCAGGATTGGGGCGAGATGGGCGAACGGCTCAGCGTCTTTGAAAAGCTCCCGCCGCACGCGCTCTACGTGCCGAACGGGCAGAGCTGGACGGCCACGGCGACCACGGATTGCACCCTCGCGGTCTGCTCGGCGCCCGGCCATTCGGGCCACGAGGCGCGCCGGCTTGGCCCCGAAGGCATCACCTTGACCGAGCGTGGAAAGGGCACAAACACGCGCTATATCAACAACATCGCGATGGAAGACGCCGATGTTGCCGACAGCCTGCTGGTGACGGAAGTCTACACCCCGAACGGCCACTGGTCGTCCTACCCGTCGCACCGCCACGACGAGGACGACTTCCCTAACATGACCTACCTCGAAGAGACCTATTACCACCGGATCGCGCCCAAGGGCGGCTTCGGCATCCAGCGGGTCTACTCCGAGGACGGAACGCTCGACGAAACCATGGCGGTGAAGGACGGCGACGTGGTGAAAGTTCCGCGTGGACACCATCCCTGCGGCGCGCCCTACGGCTTTGATATGTACTACCTCAACGTGATGGCGGGCCCTTTGCGCAAATGGCGCTTCAAACCCGACCCTGCGGTGACGTGGATCATGGACCGCGACGCCTGAGGCGAAAGCGCTTGACCGGGCGCAAAGACTGACGCAACCAAACGCGGCCTCTGGCGGACCGAAGGGCCCGGGGCTAAACACCGGTGAATTCGGCAAAACGGATGGTCGCATCGGGCGGTTCGTGGCGCATGATACCTGTGCGGCCTTGCATTCGGGTGCGGCATCACCTGTGAGACCAGCCGCAAGGCGGGCAAGCTGGCTGGATGCAAAGGGCCGGGCCAAGAGAGGGCAAAACGCAATGGCGATCACCTTGAAGGACGTTGCAGAGCGCGCCGGGGTCTCGCGGTCGGCGGTTTCGCGGACCTTCACCGATGGCGCATCGGTGTCCGCCAAGATGCGGCGCAAGGTCGAGAAGGCCGCCACCGAGCTTGGCTACAGCCCGAACGCGCTGGCCTCATCGCTGACCACCGGGCGCACGAAGCTGATCGGGCTGGTGTCGAACAACTTCCGCAACCCGCTCTTTCTCGAGGTCTTCGACCTGTTTACCCGCGAGCTGCAAGATCGCGGTCTGCGGCCATTGCTGGTCAACCTCAGCGACGAAACCGACCCGGCCAATTCGGTGCGCATGCTGCGGCAATACTCGGTCGACGGCGTGATCGTCGCCTCCTCGACCCTGCCGCCGGGGTTTTCCAAGGCGTTCCGCGACGCCGGCGTGCCGGTGGTGCACAGTTTCGGGCGCTTTTCCAGTTCGCCGCATGTGCACATCGTCAGCATCGACAACGTCGAATGCGGGCGCATCGCGGCGCAGGCGCTGGTGGCGCGGGGGTATCGCTCGGTCGGCTTCATCGGTGGGCCGGAACCTTCGACCTCGACCCAGGACCGCCTCAAGGGCTTCCTGGAAGAACTGGGCCGGCACCCCGAGATCGCGTGCAGCCACAGTTTTGCCGGGGCCTATACGTTTGAGGCCGGGCGGCGCGAAATGCTGCGTCTGCTCGAACGCCAACCGGCCGAAGCCTATTTCGGCGCGGACGATGTGCTCTCGATCGGCGCGCTCAGCGCGATGGCGGAGTCCGGGCTGTCGGTGCCCGGCGATATCGGCATCGTCGGGCTGAACGACATGGCGATGTCGGGGTGGGAAAACATCAATCTCACGACGATCCGCCAGCCGATCCCCGAGATGATCCGGGCCTCGGTGGATCTCGTCGTGGCGATGCTCGACGAGCCCGACCGCTACCCCGAAGTGCGGCTGTTTCCCTGCCGGCTGATCGAGCGCGGAACCCTGCGCCCGCTGCCCGATCCCGAGGCGCGCGCCGTCTAGCGCATCATCGGCGGGCGCGCGTCCACCCAGGTGCCTTGCGCCTTGCCGCTCTCGGCGACGGCGAAGACCGCCGCCATCGAGCGCAGCCCGTCCTCGGCGCGCGGGTAGAGGTTGGCCGCCGGATCGATCGCGCGGCTCTCTTTCACCGCCCGGATCGCCTCGGCAAGATCGCCGTAGATATTGGCAAAAGCGAGCGGCATGCCCTCGGCGTGGCCGATGGTGACGCGGGTGGCGCGGTCGGCTTCGGGGCTCAGGTTCGCCTCGCCCCGCTCGATCACCTGCAGGCGCTCGCCCAGCGGCATCCAGTAGAGCTGGTTGGGCTGTTCCTGCGACCAGCGCAATCCGCCCTTTTCACCAAACACCTGGATCGCCAGCCCATGCTGGCGGCCGATCGCGATCGACGAGGTCCAGAGCCGCCCGACGGTGCCGCCGTCGAAGCGCAGGTTGACCATCGCGTCGTCTTCGAGCTGGCGGCCGGGGAGGCAGGAGACGGTGTCGGCTGAGAGCCGTTCGACCTCCTGGCCGGTGACGAAGCTCGCCATGTGCAGCGCGTGGATGCCGCAATCGGCGAACTGCGCCGAAACGCCGGCCTGCGCCGGATCGTAGCGCCAGCGCACCCGCGGGTTGTCGGCGTCGGCGGCATCGGCGTGATGGCCATGGGCAAACTCGGCCATGACCAGGCGGATCTTGCCCAGATCGCCGCGCGCCACCATCGCGCGCATGTGGCGCACCAGGGGATAGCCGCTGTAGCCGTAGTTCACCGCGCAGATCCGGCCGGTGGAGCGGGCGAGGGCCACGATCTCTTCGCCCTCTTCGACCGTCATCGTCATCGGCTTTTCGCACAGGACGTGGAAGCCGGCTTCGAGAAACGCCTTGGTGATTTCGAAGTGCGAGGCGTTGGGGGTGGCGACGGTAACAAGGTCGACACGGTCGTCGCGCGCGCGTTCGCCCGCCAGCATCTCGCGCCAGTCGCCATAGGCGCGGTCGGGTGCGAGCCCGAGCCGCTGACCGTAGGCGCGCCCTTCCTCGGGGCGGTGATCGAGCGCCCCGGCGGTGAATTCAAACAGCCCGTCGAGCCCCGACCCGAGCCGGTGCGCCGGCCCGATCTGGCTGCCTTCTCCGCCGCCGATCATGCCCCATTTCAGCTTTTTCATCGTCTGGTGTCCTCAGTTGAAACCAATGGATTCAAGGTATTCGCGGTTGGCGCGCGCGTCGCCCAGGGGGTCGGGATCGAGCGTCGGATCGCAATCCTGCTCGACCGTGCACCAGCCCTCGTAGCCGGCGTCCAGCAGCACCTGGCGCACCGCGGAAAAATCCACCTCGCCCTCGGACAGGTTGCAGAAAATCCCCTGGCCGCAGGCGTCGTAGAAGCCGGTGCGGTTCTCGATCGACTCGGCCTTCACCTTCGCGTCGGTGGTCTTGAAGTGCACATAGGTGATCCGGTCGATGTGCCGGCGCATGAACGCGACCGGATCGAACCCGGCATAGGTGCAATGCCCGGTGTCGATGCATAGCTTCAGGGCCGCCGGATCGGTTTCCGCCAGGATCCGCTCCACCTCGGGCTCGAAATCCATGAAGCCGCCCGCGTGCGGGTGCAGCTCGGGGATCAGCCCGTAGTCTTCGGCGCCGATCCGGGCCACGGTCATGATCCGGTCGCGATAGGCGGCCCATTCGGCGGCGTCCATCTGCTCGGCCTCGCCCGCCCGGCCCGCCGTGGGGGCGCGGCGCGGCGAAATGGAATCGATCAGCACGAAGTGCTTGGCGCCATGCGCCTTCAGCGCCTTGCAGGTGCGCACCGCGCCGTCCATCACCTCGTCCCAGGCGTCCGGGTCGTGGAACGGGCGGAACACGACGCCGCCGATCAGCTCGAGCCCGAATTCGTCGAGCGCCGCGCCCAGCACCGCCGGGTCTTCGGGCATGAAGCCGACAGGGCCCAGCTCGATGCCCTTGTAGCCGGCATCGGCGCAGTCTTTCAGCACCTGGCGCCAGGGCGGGTTGCGCGGGTCGCCCGCGAATTCCACGCCCCAGGAACAGGGCGCATTGCCGATACGGATGGTCATGGAGCCTCCTTAGACCTGAACGACCGGGGCCCATTGCCCGGTTTGTGACGAATTCAGCACGGCCTCGACCACCTCGGCCACGGCCAGTCCGTCGCGGAAGGTGGGCCAGATCGCTTGTCCGGTTTCGATGGCGGAGAGAAAATCGCGCGCCTCGATGATGATCATGTCCTGGTAGCCGGTGCCGTGGCCCGGGCCGAGGCAGAACGGCTCATAGTCCGGGTGGGCCGGGCCGGTGAGGATCTTGCGAAAGCCGCGCTCGGCCTCGGGGCCCTCGGCGCGGTAGAGCCAGAGCGCGTTCTGATCCTCCTGGTCGAAGCGGATCGCGCCCTTGGTGCCGTGGATCTCGTAGGCGTAGCCCATCTTGCGCCCGGTGGCGACGCGGCTCGAGTAGATATGCCCCATCACGCCGCTGGCGAAGCGGCACATGATCTGGGCATGGTCGTCGTTGCTGACGCTGCCGCCGGGGCGGGTGGAATGAACCGTTTCGACCTCGGCCATGACCTTTTCGATCGGCCCCATCAGGGCGAGCGCGGCGTTGATCGGGTGCGGCGCGAGATCGCCCATGTTGCCGTTGGCCATGCCCTCGCAGCGCCAGGTGTGGGGCGTCATCGGGTCGGACAGGAAATCCTCGCAATGCTCGCCCCGGAACCAGGTCACATCGCCGATTTCGCCGGCGGCCAGAAGCTGGCGGGCAAATTGGCTCGCGGGGGTGCGGATGTAATTGAAACCGATCATGTTGACCACGCCGGCGTTTTCAGCGGCGGCCACCATGGCGCGCGCGTCGTCCAGCGTGTCGGCCAAAGGCTTTTCGCACAACACCGGCTTGCCGAGGGCAAAGGCCGCCTCGGCGATCTCGCGGTGGGTGTGCTGGGGCGAGGCGATGACCACCGCCTCGACGCGGGGATCGTCCACCAGGGCGCGCCAATCGCCGGTGGCGCGGGCGAAGTCGAATTTCTGCCGGTAGCGCTGCGCGCTCTCTGCCGAGGAGGCGGCGATCATCTCCAGCCTCGGGCGCAGCGCGGTATCGAACACCGCGCCGACGGCGGACATGGCGACCGAATGGGCCTTGCCCATATAGCCGCCCCCGACAATCCCTATTCCGATTTCGGCCAAGGTCACCTCCCCATTCGGCGCCATTTCATCTTGCAACCGGTTGCAAAAACTGTAACTTGGGAATCGAAAAGGCGCAAGCGGCAATCGGGCCAATCGCCTTCGACAGACCTGAACAAACGGGGTGGAACGTGGCAGAAAAAACGGTACGGCTGGCAACGGCGCAGGCGATCGTGCGCTGGCTCGCGAGCCAGTTCATCGTGATCGACGGGGAAGAATACCGCCTGTTCGGCGGCGGCTTCGGGATCTTCGGCCACGGCAATGCCACCTGCCTTGGCGAGGCGTTGAATGGCTACCGTGACGAGCTGCCGCTGTATCGCGGCCAGAACGAGCAGAGCATGGGTTTTGCCGCCGCCGCCTATGCCAAGACATGGTTGCGCCAACGCTTCATGTTCTGCACCGCCAGCGCCGGGCCGGGCACCACCAACCTGCTGACCTCGGCGGCGCTCGCCCACGCCAACCGGCTGCCGATGCTGCTGTTGTGCGGCGACGGGTTTGTCACCCGCCTGCCGGAACCGATCCTGCAACAGATGGAAAACTTCTACGACCCGACCCTGGGTGTGAACGATGCGTTCAAGCCGGTCACCCGCTATTGGGACCGCATCACCCACCCGGCGCAGATCGTCCCGTCGCTGCCGGGCGCGATCGCGACGATGCTCGACCCCGGCGATTGCGGCCCGGCCTTTATCGGTCTGCCGCAGGACGTGCAGGGCTGGGCTTGGGACTATCCCCAGAGTTTCTTTGACAAGACAGTGCACCGCATCCGGCGCGTCAGCCCCGACGTCGCGGAAATCGCCGATGCCGCGGCGCTGGTGAAAGCGGCCAAGCGGCCGATGATCATCGCCGGCGGCGGGGTGCAGTATTCGCGCGCCGTGGCCGAGCTTACCGCCTTCGCCGAGGCGCATTCGATCCCGGTGGTGGAAACCATCGCCGGGCGGGCCAACCTGCTGGCCGCGCATCCGCTCAACATCGGCCCGCTGGGCATCACCGGCTCGGACAGTGCCAACGCGATCGCTGAGGAGGCCGACGTGATCCTCGCCGTGGGCACCCGGCTTCAGGATTTCACCACCGGCTCCTGGAGCGCCTTCGCAAAGGACGCGGCGATCGTCTCGATCAATGCCGCGCGCCACGACGCGGGCAAGCACGCGTCGGTGCCGGTTGTCGGCGACGCGAAGCTGTCGCTCGGGGCGCTCGACGCGGCGCTGGACGGCTATCGCGCGCCCGGCGAATGGGTGAAAGCGGCGCAGATTCATCGCGCGGGGTGGGACGAGTATGTTGCCGAGAACGTCGCCCATGGCGACAACCGGCCCAACTCCTACGCCCAGGCGATCGGCGTGGTGAACGCCGCCTGCGACCCGCGCGACCGGATCGTCGCCGCCGCCGGCGGCCTGCCGGCGGAAATCACGGCCAACTGGCGCACGCTTGACGTCGGCACGGTGGATGTCGAGTTTGGCTTTTCCTGCATGGGATACGAGATCGCCGGCGGCTGGGGCGCGCGGATTGCGCAGATGGAGCGCGAGCCGGAGCAAGACACAATCGTCTTTGTCGGCGACGGCTCCTACCTGATGCTGAACTCGGACCTCTATTCGAGCGCGCTCAGCCAGAAAAAACTGATCGTGCTGCTGCTCGATAACGGCGGCCACGCGGTGATCAACAAGCTCCAGGGCAACACCGGCAACGAGAGCTTCAACACGCTGTTTGCCGATTGCCCGACGATCCCCGAACCCTTTCTGGTCGATTTCGAGGCGCATGCAAGGGCGATGGGCGCCGTGGCCGAGACCGTGGCGAACCCGGCCGATCTGGGCGAGGCGTTCCGGCGCGCCAAGGCGAGCACGCGCACCTACGTGATCTGCATGACGGTCGATGCTTTCGAGGGGTGGACCGATCAGGGCCATGCCTGGTGGGAGATCGGCACGCCCGAGGTCAGCGACAGTGACAAGGTGCGCGCGGCGCATGCCGAAGTGGAAGCGGGTCGTGCCCGCCAGCGGCGGGGCCTGTGATGCGCGCGCTTCTGGAGGGCATCCGGCAGGGCCGCTTTGCGGTGTTCGGGCGGGCCGGTATGGACATGTTTGCCGCGCCCGTGGGCATTAAGAGCGAGCATGCCGATACCTTCCAGGCCGATCTTGGCGGCTCTTCGGCCAATATCTGCGCCGGGCTGGTCAAGCTTGGCGGCGAGGCGGCGCTGGTCACCAGCGTGTCGGATGACGCGGTGGGGCGGTTCTGCGTGAACCGGCTGCGCCACTACGGGGTGGATACCCGCTACGTGCGCGCGGTGGGCGGCGAGGCGCGCACCTCGCTCGCGGTCTACGAGAGCACTTTGGATGATTTCCAGAACGTGATCTACCGCAATGGCGCGGCCGATTTCGAAGTCACCGAGGCGGACATGGACAAGGTGGCCTACGCCGACTACGGCGCGCTGATCACGGCCGGCACGGTGTTTGCCGCCGAGCCGTCGCGCAGCGCCACCTTCCGCGCCTTCGCGCAGGCCCGCGCCGCCGGGCTGCCGGTGATCTTCGATATCGACTACCGGCCCTATTCCTGGCCCTCGCCGCAGGTGGCCGCGCAGGTGCTCAGCCGCGCCGGCGAAGAGAGTGACCTGATCGTCGGCAACGACGAGGAATTCGGCTTCATGGCCGGTGGCATGGACAAGGGGCTCGACAAGGCGCGCGACCTCGCCCGCGCGGGGCGGATGGTGGTCTACAAGATGGGATCGCAGGGCGCGGTGACCTTCTTCGACGGGGACGAGATCCGCACCGGCATCTATCCGGTGACGGCCGTGAAACCCAACGGCGCGGGCGACAGTTTCATGGCCGGGCTGCTCGCGGGCCTCGCCGAGGGGCGCCCGGTGCGCGAGGCGGTGCTGCGCGGGTCGGCCTGCGCGGCGATCGTCGTGTCCAAACCCGGCTGTGCCCCCGCCATGCCCGATATCGACCAGCTCGGGGCCTTTCTGGCCTCGCATCCCGGCCCGACCGAGCCGTAAGGAGACACCATGCATATCCCCCCCTATGACAACAAGAACCGCGCCATCGTCGACAGCGACGACGCGCGCGTGCCGCTGACCTACTTCAACATCGTCAAGCTGAAGAAGGGTGAGGCCTTCGAATACCAGGTGCCGGGCTACGAGACCTGCATCGTGCCCGCGACCGGCACGGTGGACGTCGAGGTCGAAGGCCTGAGCTTCCCGGCGCTTGGCGGGCGGGGCGTCGATGTCTGGGATGGCGACCCGCAGGGCGCCTACATCCCGGTCGGGGCCACGGCCACGATGGCCTGCACCTCGGATACGGCCGAAGTCTTCATCGCCGGAGCCAAGTACGACAAGGTCCTCGCACCCTTTGACGTGCGCGAGCATGACCTCGTGCAATATGGCTCGGACGACACCAAGACCCACCGCAAGATCAAGCACATCCTCGGCCAGAAGCACCACGACAAGGTCGGCCGCCTGCTGGTCAGCGAGCTCTACACCGTCGGTGCGGGCGGCTGGTCGGGCTTTCCGAGCCACAAGCACGACACGGATCGTCTGCCCGACGAGACCCGTCATGACGAGACCTATAACTTCCGCTTTCGCCCGGATTACGGCTCGGGGCTGCAAATGCTCCAGCGCGAGGATAACGAGGTGGGCGACGCCTATCACATCGTCAACGGCTCCACCGTGCTGATCGACAAGGGCTATCACCCGTGCTGCGCGCTGCCGGGTTACGAGATGTACTACTTCACCATCCTCGGCGGGCTCAGCCAGCGCAGCCTGGTGCAGTATTTCCAGCCGACCCATGCCGCTCAGCTTGAGACCATTCCCGGCATCAAGGACATGATCGCGAAGTTCAAATGAGTCTGGTCACCCTCTCTGACGTCCTGCAGCCGGCGCTGCGAGAGGGCTATGCCGTGGCCGGGTTGGTCACGCTCGGATGGGAAGACATGCGTGCCTATGTCGCTGCCGCCGAGGCCGAGGGTGTGCCGGTGATCCTGCAAGCGGGGCCCGGCTGCCGGGCGCACACGCCGCTCCCGATCCTGGGCAAGATGTTTCGCCACCTTGCGGACCACGCCAGCGTGCCGGTCGTGGCCCATCTCGATCACGGCTACACGTTCGACGAATGCAAAGAGGCGCTGGAGTGCGGCTTCTCCTCGCTGATGTTCGACGGTTCGCGCAAACCGCTCGCGCAGAATATCGAAGAGACCGCGCGGATCGTCGAGATGGCGCACGCGGCGGGGATATCCTGCGAGGGCGAGGTTGGCTTCGTCGGCTATGCCGAGGGCGAGAAATCGACCGGCACCGAGCCGCAGGAGGCCGCCGTGTTTGCCCGCGAAACCGGGGTCGACGCAATGGCGATCTCGGTCGGAAATGTTCATTTGCAGCAGGATCGCACGGGCGGGCTGGACGAGCCGCGCCTGCGCGCGATCGAAGCGGTGACCGATGTGCCTTTGGTGATCCATGGCGGGTCGGGTGTGCCGATGGCGCAGCGCACCGCATTGGCACGCGGCTCGAAGATCTGCAAATTCAACATCGGCACCGAGCTGCGCATGGCCTTCGGCCAGGCGCTGCGCGCGGCGGTCAACCGCGATCCGGACCGGTTCGACCGGGTGCAGATCCTGAAAGAGACGCACGATCCCGTCGTCGCCGCCACCCAGGCGGTCCTGCGTGGGTTGAAAGGCGCCTAGAGCGGCGAGATGGCGCGCGGGCCTTGTGCGGTGCCATGCGCGTTGCGGTTCGGCGTCGGCGGTCTTGGCAACGGACCTGCGGTCACACCTCGTTCTGGCCCCCAGTTGACCGGGCATGTGCACGGGGCGGGGCAGGGGGCGGCGGGGTGGTCTGCCAGCCCGGTTGCGGGCTGGATCGGCGGCGCGATGCGTTCCCCTACTTTTTCAGCCACCAGTAGATCTGCGGCAGGCGCCGGCGCAGCAGCCCGTTCAGAAGGTGTCCGGTCAGGATGAGGCGGGCAAAGGTCTTCGAGCCGTAAATATCTTCCCGGATTCTGGATTGTTCGCGGTGCGCTTCCTGGTATTGCTCCTGCGAGCGGCCCCCGCTCTGGAACTCCGCAACGGGGCTGTTCAGGCGCGCCACGTTGCGGGCGGCGCGATAGCTGCGCAAGGTGAACTCGTAGTCCGCCGCGAGCCTGTAGTCGGTGTTGTATCGGATATTGGCCCGGGTCAGCATCTGGCGTCCGTAGAAAATGGACTGGTGATGCGTATTCATGCCGATCCCGATCCAGCGCATGTCGCGGCTGCGTTTGTAGACCAGATCGCCGGATTGAAGCCGCTCCCGGCTGTCGCCGTAGACGACATCGGCCATCCCGTTCCCTGTGGCCTTTCCCAGGTGCTGCACCACATCTGACTCCGCGAAGCAATCGCCGGAATTCATGAATATGATGTATGTGCCGGTCGCCAGCCGGAGTCCCTTGTTCATCGCGTAAAACAGGCCGTCGTCGGGCTCCGAGCGCAGACGGGCCTTGGAGCCAAGCGCCGCGACCACCCCGGCGACATCGTAGTCGGACCCGCCGTCGACGATGATATGGTCGAGGCGATCGGCGTCTGCTTGCCCCATCACGCTCGCAATCGTCTTTTCCAGCCCCGCCTTGTCATTGAGCGTGACGGTCACGACAGATATCAACGGCACCTCGCGCCGGGCGCGCGCCGTGTCGCGCTGCTCACTTTCCAATTCTGGCACCGTTGGTCCTTTCCCCTCGCCCTGCAAGGACGGTGTCGCGGTCATCTCCACCCGGCATTCCTGCTCATCGCCGCGCGAAGAAGCCCTGCGACCGCAACCGCTTGGTGCGAAGCACATAGGGCTCGATCAGATGGTAGGCCGGGCTGAGCGGAAGACGCGCATAGTCGCTCATCTTCCAGCTGCCGCCGGGTTCGGCGATCCCCGCGTCAAGCTCCGCCCTGTCGTAGCCCATCAGTTGCAGCGCGTCGGTGCCAATCCCGTCCAGGTATCGCCGCGCCCAGCGACGGCGCAGCGCGTTTCCAAACCCGTGTTTCCAGGCCTCCGTCGAGGCGTCGCTGGTGCGGGAATAGGCCGCCTGCCCGGATTGGTCGCCCATTGAGCCGAGAATTTTCGGCGGCGTTTCGACCCCCTGTTGATTATACGGCACGCCGAAATGTGCGAAGACCCCGGGCCAATGCGCCGCCGGATCGCCGACCAGGTCTTCGTAGCGGCACGCCGCGACCCGGGGATCGTCGGCGTATGCCCGGTAGCCGTCCACCAGGCTGCGCAATCCCTTGTAGAGGTCGTATTCATAGAAATACGCTTTCCAGTGGCCGCCACCCCAGGTCTGGTTGATCGACGACACCACGCCCAGGGGATTGCGCCACAGGAACAGAAACCTGGCATCCGGGAAGGCCTCGATAATGTCCTGGCAGAACACGGCATTGCGCGGCGTCTTGTCGAGAAACAGCGCGCCCTCGTCGGCGAAAGCGCCATAGAGCCTGCGCGTCATGTCGGCGATCGACGCGCGCCAGACTTCTTCGCCATCGGGCAGCCGCGCCAGGGTGTCGTTCAGGCCGATCCTGACATGGTCGTAGCCGAATTCGGCCAGCGGCGCCGGGCCGCCCAGAATGCCGAACAGCGCGGGCATCAGCCATGGCTCCGGGATCGTGCGCACACGTTCCGCGCTGGACAGCACGCGTTGCACGTAGGTCGACCCGGCGCGGGGCAGCGAGAAAATGAATCCCAGTCGAAAGCTCATGTCTTCCAGGCCTTTCTGGTCGCCCGGTTTGAAATCTTCGAGAGAGTCTTCAGGTAGAATTCAGGGTCGAGGCGGGCGTGCGACCAAACGCCAAGCACCCGGTGGGCGACAAGTACCGCGGCAAGCTGCTGGCCGGCAAGGACAACGCTAGAAGCCAGCCCCAGCCCGATCGGGCCGAACGCCGTGCCGGCGATAACGTAGACGGGGGGGGCGACGAGCGAAGCGGTCAGGGCGATGCGCAGGTACAGCCGCTCATGCCCGAGCAGCAGCAGCGCCCGCGCGGCGGTGCCGCCGAAGGTCACCCCGATCAAGCCGGGCGCGATGGACAGAAAATGAAAATAGGCGTCCGCGTAGCCCGGGCCAAACAGCACGGCGAACACCCACGGACCCAGCGCGATGAACGGCAGGATGATGGCGAGGGTCATCGCCAAGGCCATCGACGAGCCGTATCGCAGCAGGTCTTCCAGCGCTGCGTGTTCCGAGCGGCGGTGCGCGTCGATCATCAGCGAGGGAACCGCCCCGGCAAACAGCGTATGGGGGGCCTGGAGCAGCACTCGCAGGCTTTGCGCGGCCACGAACATCGCCAGAACCTGCCCGGAGAAGATCATCCCCGACACAATCGTCACCACGTATTGCCCGCTCAGCATTTGCGCGAACTGCCCGATCAGGAACCGCAGGTTGAGCGACAAGCTCCGCCGCATCTCGATCCACCCGCCGGCGAAATCGCGCGACCACTGGAACTTGCGGTGGATGAACCCGGCGATGAAGGCGACGACGAGGGCCGAGCTCAGCACGGACAGAACCAGAAGCTGGCGCAGGTGCAGCGGGCCAAACAGGGAAACCACCGCCACCAGACCCAGCAGCAGCCCGGCCCGCACCACCCCGCCATGTTGTCCAAGGGCGGTCACGCTGGCCGCCCAGCCAACCCGCCCGGCCCCGCGCAGCGCCTCGGCGAGAAGCACGTTGAAACTCATCAACGGGATCATCGCCAGCACCAGCATGAGCTCCACGCCGGCAACGGGCTGGCCGTTGATCGGCGGCAGCACGGTGCCGGCAAACACACCGGTGAGCGCGATCACCGCCACGCTGCCGATCGCCGTGGCAAGCAGCCCGGCCGACAGGGCCGCACCCACATTGCGCCCGGTGGGGTCGGTGGCGACCGCCTCACCGACAGATTTCACGATGCCGGTCTGGTAGCCCCCCTGCGCGACCAGAACGCCGATCGTCAGAAGCGAAATGAGGACCCCGAAAAACGCGAATTCGCCGGGCGTCAGCACGCGCGCGAGGATCGCGTTCAGCGCGAGGCTGAGCCCGAGCGCGGCCAACCGGCTCCCCCCCGCCGCCGCCATCCCATGGGCGAGCTTTGTTTCCCGATCACTCACGGCAGGCGATCCTGACGGTGGGCGCGGTTTGGTACTTGGGGAAGACGTCGGGTGTTCATGTGTCGAGCGCGTCCCGCAGAAACGAGATCACCCCGGTTTTTGAATCCGTCAGATACGCCTGGTCGACAACGAGCCGTTTTCCGTAGGCATACTCGACCCCGGCGGCAGCCAACAATTTGACCCGGTTCGAGCGCAGCGTCAGGTAGGCCGGATTTCCGTATGCGAGGGTCGCAACGGCCGCATGGAGCCGGTCGGTGACGGTGACCGTCGTGTTGCGATACAGGTTCAGATATCCGTAGGGCGTATAGGACGCAAAGGTGTTCGGCTTGCTGAAGACCGCGAAATTCGGGTTGGTCGGCCGGTGGCACGGCCGGATGATCCTATGCGCCCCGGCCATTGCGATTTCCCTGCGGTCGAGGATTCGAGACAACCACCCTCGGTATCGTCCGGCATAGACCGGCACGTCCAGCGACTCCGCGTTTGCAATCGCCGCGGTCAGCGCATCCAGGGGGGCCTCCGCGCGGGTGTCATACACGCTGGTGATGTAGGGGGTGAGGTCGGGCGTGTCATATCCGGGGTAGTAATCCGGCGTGAACCATGCACCGCAGATTCCGCTGTGTGACCGATCGGCCAGGTCACCGTAGACCTCGAATGTTTCCCGGTCGCGGGTGTAGAGAATATCAGGTTTGTACTGGCTCAGCACGTCCCGGCAGTGGTTGATTTCGGCGTCGTCGTAGTCGATGCCGCCGGCCGAAACGAGGAATATTTTCAACTTTTTCAGCTTCGCCGCCCGCAGCGCGGGGCCGAATATCCGGCCGAAATTCTTGTCGAGCATCGGGCCGGCAAACATGATCGCGTCGACGTCGCCCGGGTAGGCCGGATAGTTGAACGCCATGCGCGCTTCGCGCCCCTTCAACCCCTTCGCCATGATCGGGTTGGAGCCGGTGAAAATGACCTCGGCTTCGGGCAAGGCGGTCTCTACCGCATGTTTGACTCCGAGGGTGAAAAAGGGATTGCCGATGTTGGAGGCCCAGTCACTTGCCGGAAATAGGATTTTCAATTCACTCAACTCCTGATGACGGGCTTCAGTCGCGCGACGATCGGCTGCGGTTCAATGCCCCTGTGCCTGTTGCCGAGGCGACCGCGCGCACACCCGGCGCGGCATCGGGGCAGGGCGGAATCCTTGGCAAGGGTGCGGCGGGCCTCGTTGTGATGACTTCCAGTTCGCGGCTCAGTTTTCATCGCGCGGCACGCCTCATTGTCTCTGCTTTCGGACAAAGTAAACCCGAAGCGCCGAAGCCAGATAGGTCACCACGAACCTTGGATACGCCGTCAAGAGGCGCCTGCGAACATGCCTGTGGCGCAGCGCCCGGTATAGCCAGCGCAGGCCTGTCCGCTTGACCCAGTCCGGGTAGTAGTCGCCGGACAGACCGGTTTGCGACAGGAAGCCGCCACAGGTGAACAGCAAGGCCGCCCCCTCGGTCTTTTCTTTCAGGCGCAGGACGAACCGTTCCTGTTTCGGCGTGCCGAGGCCCACGACCGCGACCTGTACGCCCAACGCTGCCATCTCACCGGCCTTCGCCTCGCAATCGCCCGCCGGGAAGAACCCGTGTTCGGCGAAAACGAACGCGGCCCGCGGATAGCGGGCGGCGAGATAGCGGGCGGCGCCGGCGCTCTCTTCGGCGCTGCCGCCAAGCAGCCCGACCCGGAGCCGCTGCGCGTCGCACAGGGCAAAGACGTCAGGCGCAATGGAGGAGAAATCGAAGCTGACCCGGTCGAGCCGCGCGGACCGGAAAAGGTTGCTGAGCCGGCACAGCAGCCCGCCGTCGACAAACCATGCGTCGAAGCCATCGCGGATCTCGGCATCTGCGGCAACCGGCGGATAGGAGGCGGGATTCACGAAGCCGATTGCCACAGCGCGGCGCGTCGCGCCGGACCGGAACGCGGCCAGAAGTGCTTCGAACGCCGTGGCGCGCGCCAGTTTTTCTTCGAGCTTGGGCGCGAACGTCATGATGCCAGTCCGCCGACCGTCACGCCGCGTCGGTCGCGCGCAACGCGTACGGCGTCGCGCCGGGCGGGGGCCGCCACGTTCAGCCCGCCGAAAATGAGCATGAGAAACAACAGCGAAAAGCCGATTGGTTCATAGATCAGCGTCAGCACCAGGACCGGAAAGCTGTAGCCGGCGAGGTTGGGGTATCGTTTCAGTCCGACCGACAGGGTCGCCAGGAAGGCGAGGGCCCACACGATGCCGAACCGGTAGAAATATTCACCGAGCGAGTTGGACATGCCGCCGCGTTCGCGCGCGATGACCATGTACATCATCGACCGGTATTCGTCGAAATTGGGATGACCGAACCAGGGGGAGTCAAACGCCGCCCGGAACGGCAGCCAGAAATCCGTCGACCGGATCAGGACGCTTGGATCGTTCTGGATGTCGCGTTTGAACAGGTAGAGCACCACGTCGCGGATCACCGGCAACGCGAGATAGGCCACCGCGATCGCCGCGATGCCCAGCAGGAGGTGGAACATCTGCTTTCGGCTGAGAACCGACGCCGATCTGAACAGCAGGTAGACCGCGAGAACGGCGTAGCCGCCGGGCGTGACCGTGGTGAGTATCCCGAGCAGATAGACGCCCTTGCGCGTGCGCGACTCGCCCAGGGCATCGGCGAACATCAATGCCAGAACGAGCAGGCAGGCCATCATGCCCGGCTCCCAGAAGATCGATTGGTTTCTCCAGACCTCGCTGGCGTTGTTCGATACGAAATAGGACACGCCGAACAGCGTGGTCAGGCTGCGGTGTTGTTTGAATTCGGCGCTGGTCATGGCGAAATCGGGGACGTCCAGAAGCAGGCCCTTCTGCACGAAGACAAGGGGCAAGACGATCAGCGAGAGGAGAGTGAGGATGTAGAGGATGTCGTTGAAGCTTTTCATGAAAGCGATGGAACGGCCCCGGAATGCACTGGTTGCCAGGACGGCCAGCATCATGTTGGCGACGAACAGCCGGTTGCGCCACTCGCCGAGACCATTCTGCAGGACCAGCACAAGCAGGGTCAGCAGCAGCATCCCGAGCACGAAAAATAAGAGGCGTGGGCGGAATACGAACCCGCCGGCCAGAATTACGCCGATCAGGAAGAAAACGTAGAATGCATATTGCACGAGGTTGCTGCCGATGTCCGCGACCCAGGACACCGACACGACCAGTGCTGAAAACACCATCAGGTATTCAGATGATCTTGGCCGGAACAGATACCGTTGCGGGTCAGCGTATTGATGTAACACCACAAAGCCCGGCGTTGAGAAAAGGGAGGGGACAATGGCGCGCAACCGCCCGCAAGGCGAGAAAACCGGACCGTGGGCCGGGCCGCAGATCGATGGTGAATTCGGGCATGTGCCGCGGATCTTCCTGAAGCTTGTTTCTCTGGCCGGCCACGATCTGACCTTAGTCTCGCAGGCGGCCGCGCAAAGACAGCCTCGAAGGTGCCTTGAGGTGCGGAATGCAAGCCGGGGTTGTGGTTATCGCATATTTCACAACTTGAGCATTATCATACCGCTCCGCCAGCGAGAACCCTGGAATCCTGTCTGTTTGGCGGAAAATCCGGATACGATCCGCTTCGACAGCGGGACGGCCAATGGACCAAAACGGCGTTGGCCCGCGCGCAAGGCGCAAGGCGAGGCCGTGTGTCGCGGACCTTGGCCCGGAGCTGCGTGCAGACCGCAGGGCGCGCCCACTCAGCTCTTGCGCTGGAACATCACCATCACCAGCGCCAGCCCGGTCGAGCCCAGCATCAACACCAGCGAAACGGCGTTGAGCAGCGGCGTCGAGCCTTCCTTCAGCCGGTCGAACATGGCGATCGTCAGCGGCGCGTCGGACCCCACCAGCATCAGCGTGGTGTTGAAATTCTCGAAGCTCATCAGGAAGGCGACGACGAAGCCGCCGATCAGCGCCGGCATGAGGTAGGGGATCGTTACCGTGCGCACCGCCGTCAACCGGTTCGCGCCGAGGTTCAGCGCCGCCTCTTCGAGCGTGCGGTCGAACTTGTGCAGCCGCGCCGCAATCACCAGCGTGACGATGGTGGTGATGAAGGAAAACTGGCCGAGGATCACCAGCGCCAGGCCGGGGCGCAGCGCCTCGATCTCCCAGCCGATGCTGTCTTCGACTCCGTTGGCCACGGTCGAGGAAAACACCAGGATCGAAATGCCGAGCACGATGCCGGGGATCACCAGCGGCAGCAGCATGAGCACGTAGAACAGGCCTTTCAGGCGGAATTCGTAGCGGTTGAACAGGAACGCGTTGGAGGTGCCGACCGCGACCGAGAGCGCCGAGACGAAGACGGCGACAAAGCCCGAGTTGCCAAGCGCGCGCAGGATCGGGCGTTCGTGGAACACGCCGATCATCGGCCGCGCGTCGCCAAAGAACCACTCCAGCGTGAACCCCTCCCAGGGCAGCGAGGGGAACTGGCTGTTGTTGAAGGCGAACACCGCCACCACGGTGAGCGGCAAGGCGAGGTAGATGAAGAACAGCATCACGTAGGCGCGGTAGGCGACGCGCAGCGCGCGGGGTTGGCGAATGGATGGAATCATTGAACGTCCTCCCTCAACCCATTGTCTTTTCAAGTGTTTGTCCGGTCAGCTTCAGCGTGCCCCAGACGATCACCGACGACAGGAACAGCAGCATGAAGCCGAAGGCCGCGCCGAGCTCCCAGTTGAAGCGCACGATGAACTGCGAATAGATCAGCTCGGTGAACCACAAGCTCTCCTTGCCGCCCAGCATGGTGGGGGTGAGGTAGTTGCCCAAGGACAGCATGAACACCACGATCGAGCCCGAGACGATGCCCGGCATGGCGTGCGGAATCACGATCTCGCGCAGCACCGAAAAGCCATTTCCGCCAAGGTCATAGCCCGCTTCGATCACGCTGTCGTCGAGGCTTTCCATGGTGGTGATCAACGGCACCACCATGAACAGCATCGAGGTGTAGACCAGGCCCACCATCATCGCCACGTCGTTGTAGAGCATCTCGACCGGCTGATCGACGATCCCCAGCCATTGCAGCAGGGTCGAAAACAGCCCGGTCTCGCGCAGCAGGATCATCCAGCCGAAGGTGCGCACCAGCTCCGACACCCAGAACGGCACGAGGCAGAGCAGAAACAGCGCCGATTGCAGCCGGCCCTTGGCGATCTTGGCGATGTAGAAGGCGACGGGGAAGCCGATCAGCAGCGTCAGCACGGTGGCGAGGATCGACATCATCGCGGTGCGCATGAAGGTGACGAGGTAGAGCGGCTCGGCGAAGAAGGTGAGATAATTGGCCAGGCTGGTCTGGTATTGCCCGACCCCCACGCGCTCGCGGATCGACACCAGGAACATGTCGATATGCGGGATGACGATCAGCAGCCCGAGCCAGAGCACGAGCGGCGAGAAAAGCAGGATGAACCCGAGTTTTGCGCCCGCCCGCATCAGTTGCCTCCTGTGCCCGAGGCCTTGGCGGTGGCCGCCGCGGCCTTCGCGTCATAGGCGAAGGCATTGGCCTGCTCGCCGGACCAGCCGATATGCACCTCGTCGCCGCGCCGCAGGTGCGAAAACTCGCCCGATTGCGGCAGCGCCACCTCGATCTCGTCGCCGCCACCGGCCGGGCGCAGCATCGCGCGGCTCGCGGCGCCGTTGAACAGCAGTGAGCTGACCTTGCCCGACATCCGGTTTTCGAAATTTTCAACGTCCGCCGCCGCGTGGCCGATGCGGATCGCTTCGGGGCGCACGAAAATCTCGGCCTCGACGCCGAGCGCCAGATCGCGGCCGTGGTCGGCGCCCGTCATCACCAGCCCGGCGTCGGTGGTCAGTTGCAGCGCGCCGCCCTGCACTTGCGTGACCTTGCCGCGCCAGCGGTTGCTCTCGCCGACGAAGCCGGCGACGAAGGCGGTGGCGGGGCGGTAGTAAAGATCGCGCCCCGAGGCCACCTGCTCGAACCGGCCCTGGTTCATCACCGCGATCTGGTCCGACATTACCAGCGCCTCGGACTGGTCGTGGGTGATGTAGACGAAGGTGGTGCCGAACTCGGCCTGCAACGCCTTCAGCTCGATTTTCATATGTTCGCGCAGCTTGAGGTCGAGCGCGCCGAGCGGCTCGTCGAGCAGCAGCACGTCGGGCTCCATCACCATGCAGCGGGCAATCGCCACGCGCTGCTTCTGGCCGCCGGAGAGCTCGTCGACCTTGCGCTTGGCGATGTCGGGCAGGCCAATGCGTTCGAGCACCTCGCCGACGCGGCGCGCGATCTCCGGCTTGTCCATGCCCTTGCGGCGCAGCCCATAGCCGATGTTGCCCTCGATGTTCATCATCGGGAACAGCGCGAGGTGCTGAAACACCATGTTCACCGGGCGCTTGTTGGGGGGTGTGTCGAGGATCGAGCGGCCACGGATCTGGATATCGCCCGAGGTGGGGTCGAGAAAGCCTGCGATCATGCGCATGATCGTCGTCTTGCCGCAGCCCGAGGGGCCGAGGATCGAGAAGAACGAGCCTTCCGGCACGGTGAAAGACACGTCATCGACAGCGACGAAATTGCCGAACCGCTTGGAGAGCGAGACGCTTTCGAGAATGGGGGAGGTCATGGGCGCAGGGTCCGGGGGCAGGGGGGCGGCCCCCGCGCGTGTACACGCGGGGACCGCCGGTTGCGTCAGGTGGCGATCAGTTGGCGGCTTTCACGCGGTCAAGCGCGGCGCCTTCGATCACTTCCAGACCGGCCGGGACCGGCGGATACCACTTGATGTTGTCCACCGCTTCCGGCGGGAAGCTCGCCTGGTAGCGCGCTTTCAGGTCGGCCGAAACGTATTCGTCGGCGCCCTTGGAGGCGGTGAAGTTGCCGGCCGCTTCGGTGATCTTGGCCGCCACTTCGGGCTGCATCACGAAGTTGATCCAGGCATAGGCGGCATCGTCGGACTTGCCCTTGGCGGGCAGCACGAAGGTGTCGATCCAGCCCAGCGCGCCGGCGGTCGGGGCAACGAAGGTGATGTCGGGCATGTCGGCGTTGAGTTTCCACCCGCCGGTATCCCAGGCCATCGAGGCCACGACTTCGCCCGAGCGCAACAGGCCCATCAGCTCGTCGCCACCGCCCCAGTAGGTTTTCACGCCCGGCTTGCATTCGACCAGTTTGGCCTCGACCTGGTCGATGATCGCCTTGTAGGCAGCCTCGTCGCCATAGGCGGCGAACGGGTCGAGCCCCATCGAATAGGCGAAGCCGATCAGCGTCGGGCGCTTGAGACGATAGGAGACCTTGCCGGCCACGTCGGCCGAGCAGAGATCGAGGTAGTCCTTCACGCCGGGCGCTTTCACGGTGTCCACCACGAGGCCGGAAGTGCCCCAGACATGCGGCACGCCGTAGACTTCGCCACCGACGGTGGTGTTGCCCTTGGTGGCGGCGAGCATCGAGGCGATGAATTGGCCTTCGTCGATCTTGGTCAGGTCGATCGGCTTGTAGATGCCGAACTCTTCCTGCGGGCCGGCGATCCGGTCCTGGCTGGGTTGGGCAAGGTCAAACCCGCCGCCGCCGGTGGCGCGCAGCTTGGCGATCATTTCCTCGTTGTTCGACAGCGTCACCTCGACCTTGTGGCCGGTCTCGGCTTCGAACATCGCCACGACGTCTTCGGGCGCATAGCCGCCCCAGGTGAGCAGGCGCAGCGTGTCGGCATGGGCGCACCCGGCGATACCGATCGCCGCGATACCGGCGACCGACAGGAACAGGGCTGCGCGGCGGTTGAGATGTTTCATGATTCTACTCCCAGTTTTGATCAAATGGTCCAGTCGTATCCGCCGCCTAGGCCAGCGACGTAACACGGCCATGACAGGTGCCCGTTATCTTCGGTCTCATGGGGTGGCGCGGACGGACAGACCGCACGCGCCCCCGAATTTTTCCTCTCGATCAAAAACATGGAGCCCATGGTGACCGAGAGTCAATGTCTTTGACGTCTCCTTGCGTGCCTCAGTTTCCTCCCTCTTTCCGTCTCGTGTCATCGGTCCTGGCGGCCTGGGCGACCCCCCGGTGCTACTGGAATTTTCGAAACACCGTGGTGGTGTCGAAAATGTCTTCCAGCTCGGCCATGCGTTCCTTGGTGGTGTCCCAGAGCGCCTCCTGCACGGCGGCGATCAGGGTTTCGGTGAGCAAAAGCAGCGCGGCCGACGAATCCCACGCCGAGGGCGCTTCGATCTTCGCCGCGAAGGTGTGATCGGCATGCACCTGCACCGGCGATTGCCACTGGTCGGTGAACAGGACGATCTTCACCCCGCGCGCCTGCGCCATCCGCGCCAGCGCCAACGCGGCGTTTTCGTAGCGGCGGATATCGTAGATCACCAGCACGTCGCCCGGGCGCATGTCGAGCAGCGCGTGGCTCCAGCCCGACGAATTGCCCGGCACGTGGCCGATGCCGGGCCGGATCACCTGCAGGTGCAGCTCGAGATAGCCCGAGACGGCATGGGTGATCCGCCCGCCGGTGATGAAGACCTGGCGCGAAAGATCGGTGAGCAGGGCGGTGGCGGCGTCGAATTCGGCCGGATCGACCTGCGCCAGAGTCAGGCGGATATTGCTGAGCGTGGCGTCGGCGAAGCGGTTGAGCATGTGGCTTTGCGGCGCGTCGCGCGACCAGGCCTCGTGCTTGTCGATCGGGTTCGACATCCGCGCTTCAAGCTCGCAGCGCAACGCCGCCTGGAAATCGGGAAAGCCGGAATAGCCGAGTTTCTGCACCATTCGCGCCACGGTCGGGGTCGAGACCTTGGCGGCCTCGGCCAGCCGGGTGATCGAGCCCATGCCCGAGACCGGATAATTTTCGACGATCACGTTGGCAAGCTGCCGCTCGGCTCGCGTGAGCGAGGGAAACAGGGTGCTCAACTTGTCCTGCACGCTTTCGGCCAACTGCCCAATCCTTCGGCGGACGATGTGATTATGTAAACATATCTTCATCGGAAAAGCGAGCGAAGAAAAGTTTTCAGAAATCTGTTGACAGGACTCACTTTCGGGAGTGACCCTCAGGCGGGAAGGGATCGAGGGGATGATGACCGAAGCTGGATCGCCATTCGAAGCCGTGAAGACCCTGGGGCCCCCGGGGCGGGCGGCCTTTCTTCTGCTCTGTGAACATGCGTCGAACGACTTTCCGGACGTTTTCGGCACGCTCGGGCTCGATGCGCAGGTGCGCCAGAGCCACGTCGCCTGGGATCCCGGCGCGCTGGCGCTGGCAAAACGCCTCTCGGCCGATTTCGCCGTGCCGCTGGTGCACGGCGCCGTGTCGCGGCTGTGCTACGATTGCAACCGCCCGCCGGAGGCGCTCGATTCGATCCCCGAACGCAGCGAGGTGTTCGACATTCCCGGCAACCGGGAGCTGTCGGCGCAGCAGCGCGCGGCACGCGCACAGGCGATCTATTTTCCGTTCCTCGCTGCCGTCGACGCGGCTGTAGCCGAGGCGCGCCCCGGCGCCATCGTCACCATCCACAGTTTCACGCCGGTCTATTTCGGCACGCCGCGCGCGGTCGAGATCGGCGTGCTGTTCGATGCCGACACCCGGCTCGCCGAGGCGCTGCTGGCGCAGGATTGGGGCGGGTATGACGTGCGCGGCAACGAGCCCTACGGCCCCGACGACGGGGTGACCCATTCGCTCAAGCTCCACGCGGTGTCGCGCGGTCTGCCCAATGTGATGATCGAGGTGCGCAACGACCTGCTCGCCACGCCCGACGGCGCCGAGGCGGTGTTCGCGGTGCTCAAGACCAACCTGGCAAAAGCGCTCGCCGATATCGGCGTCGCGCTGAAAGAGACGGCCTGATGCTCCGGTTCGCGCGCGCCTATATCCGCATTGTCGACGCCATCAACTATGGCCTTGGCCGGATCGTGATGTACGGGATCTTCGTGATGATGGCGATCCTGCTGTGGTCGTCGATCTCCAAGACCTTCTTCCTGCCCTCGCTCTGGACCCTGGAAATGGCGCAATTCGCCATGGTCGCCTACTACATCCTCGGCGGCCCGTATTCGCTCCAGATGGGCTCGAACGTGCGGATGGACCTGTTCTACGGCGGCTGGAAGCCCTGCCGCAAAGCTCTGGTCGATGCTTTCACGGTGTTCTTCCTGATCTTCTATCTCGGCGTGCTGCTCTACGGTGCGCTCGACAGCACGGCTTACGCCTTCCAATACAACGAGCGCAGCCCCACCGCCTGGCGGCCCTATCTCTGGCCGATCAAGTCGATCATGACGCTGGGCTTTTTCCTGATGCTCCTGCAAGCGATCTCGGAGCTGTTCAAGGATCTGATGAAGGTGCGTGGCGTCGAGCCCTGCCCGGAAGAGGATGAGCCGGTCGGGAAGGGGTCCGCCTGATGTCCTATGAAATGATCGCCACGCTGATGTTCTCGACGATGATGCTGATGCTGTTCACCGGCCAGCGGGTGTTCGGGGCGATCGGCTTTGTCGGCGTCGCGGCGGCGATGCTGCTGTGGGGGCAGGGCGGCAACTCGATCGGCTTCTCGGCGGCGATGAAGGTGATGAAATGGTACCCGCTGTTGACCCTGCCGATGTTCATCTTCATGGGCTACGTGCTGTCGGAGTCGAAGATCGCCGATGACCTCTACAAGATGTTCCACGTCTGGATGGGGCCGCTCAAGGGCGGGCTCGCGGTGGGCACGATCCTGTTGATGGTGCTGATCTCGGCGATGAACGGCCTTTCGGTCGCCGGCATGGCGATCGGCGCCACGATTGCGCTGCCGGAACTGCTCAAACGCGGCTACGACAAGCGGATGGTGACGGGGGTGATCCAGGCCGGCTCATCGCTCGGAATCCTGGTGCCGCCCTCGGTGGTGCTGGTGCTTTATGCGATGATCGCGCGCCAGCCGGTCGGCCAGCTCTGGCTCGCCGGTGTGTTCCCCGGGCTGATGATGGCGGGCATGTTCATCATCTACATCGTGGTGCGCGCCTGGATCACGCCCTCGCTCGCCCCGGCGCTGTCGGCGGAAGAACGCAACGTCTCGCGCGCCGAAAAGTTCCGCCTGCTGCGCGCCGGGCTGCTGCCGCTGGTGATCTTCGCCACGATGATGGTGCCGTTCGTGAACGGCTGGACCTCGCTGGTGGAAAGCTCGGCGATCGGCGCGATCACCGCCTTTCTCGCCGCCGTGTTCAAGCGCCGGATGACGCGCGAAGTGTTCGAGAACTCGGTGCGCAACACGCTCGGCATTACCGCGATGTTCATGTGGATCATCCTCGCCGCGCTCGGTTTCGGCGCGGTGTTTGACGGGCTCGGCGCGGTGCGCGCGATCGAAAACCTGTTTACCGAGCAGCTCGGGCTCGACCCCTGGATGATCCTGATCCTGATGCAGCTCAGCTTCATCGTCATGGGCACCTTCCTCGACGATACCGCGATGCTGGTGATCGTCGCCCCGCTCTACGTGCCGCTGGTGAGCCACCTCGGGTTCGACCTGATCTGGTACGGCGTGCTCTACACCATCACCACCCAGATCGCCTACATGACGCCGCCGTTCGGCTACAACCTGTTCCTGATGCGCGCGATGGCGCCACCGGAGATCACCCTCAAGGACATCTACATCTCGATCCTGCCGTTCGTCGCGGTGATGGTGGTGGCGCTGGCGATCGTGATGATGTTCCCCGAGATCGCGCTCTGGCTGCCCAATTACGTGTACGGAAAATAATAACGGAGAACTCCTCGACGGAGCAGAATTCAAAACCAACAAGGAGTAAGTACAGATGACCTCAAGACGTTCTTTCCTGACTGGTGCAGCCGCGATTCCGGCCGCGACCCTTGCCACCCCGATGCTGTCGCAGGGCGCCCCCATCAAGTGGCGGATGCAGACCTATGCCGGCCCGGCGCTGGCCGAACACGTGATCGTGCCCGCGATCAACACCTTCAACGCGATTGCCGGCGACCGGATGCAGATCGAGCTCTATTTCGCCGACCAGCTGGTGCCTACCGGCGAGCTGTTCCAGGCGCTCCAGCGCGGCACGATCGACGCGGTGCAGTCGGACGACGACTCGATGGCTTCGCCCACCGAAGTCACGGTGTTTGGCGGCTACTTCCCGCTCGGCCTGCGCTATTCGCTCGATGTGCCAGTGCTGTTCAACCAGTACGGGCTCGATGAGATCTGGAAGGAAGAATACGCCAAGGTCGGCGTGAAGCACATCTCCGCCGGCTCGTGGGATCCGTGCCACTTCGCCACCAAGGACCCGATCAATTCGCTCGAAGACCTCAAGGGCAAGCGGGTGTTCACCTTCCCGACAGCCGGGCGCTTCCTGACCAAGTTCGGCGTGGTGCCGGTCACCCTGCCGTGGGAAGATATCGAGGTGGCGGTGCAGACCGGCGAGCTTGACGGCATCGCCTGGTCGGGGATCACCGAAGACTACACCGTGGGCTGGGCCGACGTGACCAACTACTTCCTCACCAACAACATCTCGGGTGCCTGGATTGGCCACTTCTTCGCCAACATGGACCGCTGGAACGAGCTGCCGGACGACCTCAAGGCGCTGCTGACGCTGGCGATGGAGCAGTCGCATTACTACCGGCAGTGGTGGTATTGGGGCGGCGAGGCGAGCCTGCGTGTGAACGGACCGAAGATGAAGCTCACCTCGATCCCCGACGATCAATGGGCGCAGGTCGAAGCGGCCGCCGAAGGGTTCTGGGACGAGATCGCGGCCGAGAGCGAGATCAAGGCGAAGGTGGTCAACATCTTCAAGCAATACAATGCCGACATGGCGAAAGCCGGCCGCCCGTATCGCTACGGCTGAGCCGCTCTCCGGGCGCCGGTCCTCCCGCCGGCGTCCGGACCAAACAGACCACAGGCCCGGGCATCACGCCCGGGCCTCCACGATCATGACGGAGGCCAGAGATGACCGGAAACCTGACTCTTGACCAGTTGAAAGACCTGACCGCCTCCGGCGAGATCGATACGGTGATCGCCTGCCTGGTCGATATGCAGGGCCGCCTGCAGGGCAAGCGCTTCGTCGCCAAGTACTTTGTCGACACGGCCTGGGAAGAGACCCATTGCTGCAACTACCTGCTGGCGACCGACCTCGAGATGTTCACCGTCGAAGGCTACGAGAGCACCTCGTGGAGCGCCGGCTACGGCGATTACATGATGAAGCCCGACCTCTCCACCCTGCGCCGCGCCGCCTGGCTCGAGCGCACCGCGATGGTGTTGTGCGACGTGCTCGATCACCACGGCCATACGCCGATCGCCCATTCGCCGCGCGCCATGCTGCAGGCGCAGATCGACAAGCTGGCGGCGATGGGGTTCGCGCCGATTGCCGCCACCGAGCTTGAATTCTTCATCTTCAAGAAAAGCTACGAGGCGATGCACGCCGAAGGCTACCGCGATCTCGCGCCGCTCACCGACTACAATTCCGACTACTCGGTGATGCTCGGCACCAAGGACGAGCCGGTGATGCATGCGCTCCGGCAGGGGCTCTACGCGTCCGGCATCCCGGTCGAGGGCTCGAAGGGCGAGGCCGAGGCGGGCCAGGAAGAGCTCAACATCCGCTACGGCCCGGCCCAGGCCTGCGCCGAGTTTCACACGATTTCGAAGCACGCGGCCAAGGAAGTGGGCTATCTCACCGGCCACGCCGTCAGCTTCATGCCGAAGTGGCACCACCAGCGCGTCGGCTCGGCCAGCCACGTGCACCAATCGCTCTGGACCAGTGACGGCAAGCCCGCGTTCTATGACCCCGAGGCCGATCTCGGCCTGTCCGAGCTGGGCCGCCATTACCTTGGGGGCCTGCTCAAATACGCCAGCGACATCACCTGGTTCATGGCGCCCTACGTGAACTCCTACAAGCGGTTCCAGGCCGGCAGCTTTGCCCCCACGCGCAAGGTCTGGTCGGTCGACAACCGCACCGCCGCGTTCCGCCTCTGCGGCGATTCATCGCCCGCCGTGCGGGTCGAGTGCCGGGTGCCGGGGGCGGACGTGAACCCCTACCTCGCGATCGCCGCGATGCTGGCCGCCGGGATCGCCGGAATCGAGGAAAAGATCGAACCGCCCGCGCCGATGGCGGGGGATGGCTACGGCGGCGATGCAGAGTATATCCCGACCACGCTGCGCGATGCGGTCGGGGCTCTGGATCGGTCGAGCATGCTTCGCGCCGCCTTTGGCGACGCGGTGGTGGATCACTACGTGCGGGCAGCCGCCTGGGAACAGGAAGCGTTCGACGCGGTGGTTACGGATTGGGAAATCGCGCGCGGGTTTGAGCGCGCCTGAGGAAAGACTGACATGACCAAGATGCTGCAGTGTATCTCGCCGATCGATGGATCGGTCTATGCCGAACGCCCGGTGCTCACGCCCGACGAGGCCCGCGGTGCCGTGGCGCGCGCAGCGACAGCGCAGAAGGCCTGGGCCGGGCGCCCGCTCGAAGAGCGCATCGCGCTGGTGCGCAAGGGCGTCGAGCGGCTCGGCGAGATCAACGACGACGTGACCAGGGAGCTGGCCTGGCAGATGGGCCGCCCGGTGCGCTACGGCGGCGAATTTCGCGGTGTGAACGAGCGCGCCACCTACATGGCCGATATCGCCCGCGAGGGGCTGGCCGATCTGCCGCTGGAAGACAGCGACGAATTTCGCCGCTTCATCCGGCGCGAGCCGCATGGTGTGGTGCTGGTGATCGCGCCGTGGAACTACCCCTACATGACCGCGATCAACACCGTCGTGCCCGCGCTCATCGCCGGCAACGCCGTGGTGCTGAAACACGCGACGCAGACGATGCTGGTGGGCGAGCGCATGGCGCAGAGCTTCCACGAGGCGGGCGTGCCGCAGGACGTGTTCCAGAACGTGTTCCTCGATCACGACACCTCCGAGGCGTTGATCTCCGAGGGGCTGTTCGGCTTCATCAACTTCACCGGCTCGGTGGGCGCGGGCGCGCGCATCGAACGCGCCGCCGCCGGCACCTTCACCGGGCTCGGGCTGGAGCTGGGCGGCAAGGATCCGGGCTACGTGATGGAAGACGCCGACCTTGACGCGGCGGTGGCCACGCTGATGGACGCGGCGATGTATAACGCCGGCCAGTGCTGCTGCGGCATCGAGCGGATCTACGTGCATGAAAGCCTCTACGACAGGTTCGTCGAGGGCGCCGTGGCCTTCGCCAAGGCCTACAAGCTCGGCAACCCGCTGGAGTGGGAAACCACCCTTGGCCCGATGGCCTCCAAGCGCTTCGCCGATCTGGTGCGCCGCCAGATCGCCGATGCGGTGGCGGCCGGGGCGACGGCCCATGTGCCCACTTTCGCCGAGGACGATGGCGGCACCTATCTCACGCCGCAGGTGCTCACCGAGGTCACCCACGACATGGAAGTGATGGTCGAAGAAAGCTTCGGCCCGGTGGTGGGAATCATGAAGGTGAAAGACGATGACGAGGCGCTGGCGCTGATGAACGACAGCCAGTACGGCCTCACCGTCTCGCTCTGGACGCAAGACCCCGACCGCGCCGAACGGCTCGGGCGCGCGCTCGAAACCGGCACCGTGTTCATGAACCGCGCCGACTACCTCGATCCCGGCCTGTGCTGGACCGGCTGCAAAAACACCGGGCGCGGCGGCTCGCTGTCGGTGCTCGGCTTCCACAACCTGACCCGTCCGAAATCCTACCATCTCAAGAAGGTGACGAAATGACCCTTTCCGCAAACTGGTCCTACCCCACGGCAATCCGCTTCGGCGCGGGCCGTATCCAGGAACTGGGCGAGGCCTGTGCCCAGGTGGGCATGACAAAGCCGCTGCTGGTCACCGACAAGGGCCTGGCCGCGTTGCCGGTGGTGCAGGTCGCGCTCGACGCGATGGACAAGGCCGGGCTCGGGCGCGCGATGTTCTCCGAGGTCGATGCGAACCCGACCGAGAAGAACCTCGACGCCGGGCTCGCGGTCTACCGCGCCGGCGGCCATGACGGCGTGATTGCCTTCGGCGGCGGCTCGGGGCTGGATCTGGCCAAGATGGTCGCCTTCATGTCGGGTCAGACCCGGCCGGTGTGGGATTTCGAGGATGTCGGCGATTGGTGGACCCGGGCCGACCCGGCCGGGATCGCCCCGATCATCGCCGTGCCCACGACCGCCGGCACCGGCTCGGAGGTGGGGCGCGCCAGCGTCATCACCAATTCCGTCAGCCACGTGAAAAAGATCATCTTCCACCCGAAGGTGCTGCCCTCGGTGGTGATCTCCGACCCCGAGTTGACCGTCGGCATGCCGCCGTTCTTCACCGCCGGCACCGGGCTCGACGCGCTCTCGCATTGCCTCGAGGCCTATTCCTCGCCGTTCTACCACCCGATGAGCCAGGGTATTGCGCTGGAAGGCATGCGGCTGGTGTTTGAAAACCTGCCGCGCGCCTACGCCGACGGCGGCGACATCGACGCACGCGGCAACATGATGGTGGCGGCGGCGATGGGGGCTGTCGCGTTCCAGAAGGGACTTGGCGCGATGCACGCGATGGCCCACCCGATCGGCGCGCTCTACAACACGCACCACGGCATGACCAACGCTGTCGTGATGCCGGAGGTGCTGAAGCTGAACCGGCCGGTGATCGAAGACCGGATCGCCGCGGCGGCCGCCTATCTCGGCTGGGAGCGCAGCTTCGATGCCTTTTTCGATCAGGTCATGAGCCTGCGCGCCGAGATGAACGTGCCGGCCGGGCTCGGCGAGATGGGCGTGGGGTCTGACCGGATCGACACGCTGGTGCAGATGGCGCTGGAAGATCCGAGCGCCGGCGGCAACCCGGTGAAACTCACTGAAGCCAACACCCGTGCCCTGTTCGAGGCCTGCATCTGAATACGTGATCCGGCGGGGGCGGGTGCCCCCCGCGACAGCTCGAAACGACGCCGGCCGGGGAATCCTCGGCCGGCGTTTCCGTTTGCCCCCCGTCCAGCGCAGTGTCCTGCGCTCGCGCGGGATAATGCCACCTTGTCGCCACGTCCGACCGGCCTGACCCGGCGCCCGCCGCAGAAAAGGCGCCCCTGTTGCGGCGTTATTGGGTGCGGGAGGCAAATTGCCCATGCCCGTTAACCGCGCGGCAACCGATCCCGGCCTATCGTCAACGCGAAAGTTCCGACGATCTCCCGGATCGGCCCCGGCATCGGGTCTGGCCTGCGCCAGCCGCGCCATGGCCTGTCTCGGGCCTGTCGTCCCGCAACCACAAGGGTCCGCACCATGGATACAACCACGCCCGCCGTACCGCGCATTCGCTGGAATTCGCTTTTCGTGAAGCTCTCGGTGCTGATTTTTGCCTGCGCCACGGTTCTCACGGCGGTCACGTCTTATACCTATACGCGCGCGAGCCTGCACCAGCTCGACGCGAAGATCGCCCAAACCGGGGCCGAGGTGAACGGAATCCTGTCCGATCTCCTGGCCGGCGCCGTGATGTCGCGCGCGCCCGGTCCGATCGAGCGCGAACTCAGCAAGCTGACCAAACACGAGGAGTCCGAGACCCGGTACGGAATCGCCATCGACGCGAACGGGCAGATAATCGCCGGAAAGGGCCCGGTTCCCGAGGATGCGACCGCTCTCATCGAGCTGGCGCGCCAGGCAATGGCGGCGGGCGAGACGGCGATCAGCGATGACGGAATGATGGTGGCCAATCCGGTGATCAATGCGATGTCGGGTCAGGCCAGCGGGGCGCTCGCCTCGAGCTGGACCAGCGAATTCGCACTGGCCGAGGCGCTGCGCGCGCAAGTGCTCGTTGTCGCCGTCGCGGCGGTGACCGTTTTGCTCGGTGTGGTGCTGATGATGGTCCTGATCCGGCGCTGGATCACCACGCCGATGACCCTGACGGCTAGGTCGGTTGATGCCATGGCCGCCGATGACCTCGACGTTGCCTTCGCGAGCCGTGGGCGCAGAGACGAACTGGGCGATATCGGAAAATCTCTGGAAATGCTGCGCAAACGCCTCTTGGCCGGGCGCGAGGACGCGCGTGAGAACCGCTTCCGCGGCACCGCCTTCGCATCGTCCTCAGCGGCGATCATGACGGTCGGCGCAGATATGCGGATCACCACGATGAACCAGACGGTGTCCGACATCCTGACGCACTATGTCGAGGATTTCCGCCAGATCACAGCGGAGTTCGATCCGGAACAGGTGATCGGGCGGGAGATGGATTTCTTCCATGCCCCGGGTCTGCGCGACCGCGTGCGCGCGTTGCTGATGGACCCGGCCAAGTTGCCGTACCGGGCCGATATCGTGGTCGGCGACGCGCGGTTCAACCTGATGATCAACCGGGTCGAAGATGTCACCGGCGCGCTTGAAGGGTTCGTGGTGGAATGGATCGATGTCACCAACGAGTACATGAACAGCGCGATCCTGAACGCGATCGAGTCCAACCAGGTCAAGGCTGAATTCGGTCTCGACGGGGCGCTTCTTCACACCAACGCGCATTTCGCCCGCGCCCTCCGGACGACGCCAGACCTGCTCGTCGGCCACAATACCGATACGATCTTTTCCTTCGACGAGACCCTGTCGCAAGAACGCGGTGGTGTGTTCGAACGCCTGAACGAGGGCGACTCTGTCTACGGCTCTTTCCGAATCAATCGCAAGGATGGATCCCACGGGGTGATCGATGGCGGGTTCACCCCGGTACTCGACCCGCGCGGGCGGCTTTTGCGCATCATTCTGATCGGCAACGACATGAGCGAGGCCAAACATGCGCTGGAACTCGCCGAGGCGGAACGCCTGCAGATGCTGGATACGCAGGCGAACGTGGTGGACGCGCTGCGCAAAGGCCTGGAACGACTCGCCGAGGGCGATCTCACGGACCGGATCGCCGACGTGTTTCCGGAAAATTACGACCAGCTGCGCGCCGATTTCAACCTGGCCGTCGATCGGCTCCAGGAGGCGATGCGCGGCGTGGTCGAAAACGCCGACCTGATCCAGGGCGAGGCCTCCGAGATCTCTTCGGCCGCCGACGACCTGTCGGCGCGGACCGAACGCCAGGCCGCCACCTTGGAACAGACCGCCTCGGCCCTCGATCAGCTGACCTCTTCGGTCAAGTCTGCCGCGGATGGCGCGAACCACGCCAACGAGCTGGTGGAAACGGCGCGCGAAAATGCCGAGGCCTCGGGCGAGGTGGTGCGCGAAGCGGTCGAGGCCATGGGCGAGATCGAAAGCTCGTCACAGCAGATTTCGAAGATTACCGGGGTGATTGACGACATCGCGTTCCAGACCAACCTGCTCGCCCTTAACGCCGGTGTCGAAGCTGCGCGGGCGGGGGAAGCAGGGCGCGGGTTTGCCGTCGTGGCGTCTGAAGTGCGGGCGCTTGCCCAGCGGTCTTCCGACGCGGCGCGCGAGATCAATGCCCTGATCTCTGCGTCCGGCACCCAGGTCAAACGCGGGGTCGACCTCGTCGACCAGGCCGGCGCAGCGTTGAAGGGCATCGTCGACAGCGTGACAGAGATCAGCCGCAACGTGAACGAGATCGCGGTGAGTTCCCGCGAGCAGAGTGCCGGTCTGGCCGAGATCAACGCGGCCGTGAACCAGCTCGACCAGGTGACGCAGCAGAACGCGGCGATGTTCGAAGAAACCACCGCGGCCAGCCACGCGCTCACCCGCGAGGCCGAAACGCTGACCCGCACGATGAGCCGGTTCCAGACCGGCGGGCCGGCACGCGACAGCGGCAACGTCGTGACAGCGACCTTCGTGAGCCAACGCGCGCCCGAGCCTGCGTCGGCCGCCAGAACACTGGCGGTAAGCGGAGCCGCCCAGGCGCCCGCCCTGTCCGGCGCAGACGACGACGGTTGGGACGAGTTCTGACGCGCGCCCAGGAGTGGATCGCCAGGAGAAAGTGAGGGGGCATGACCCAAGCCGCACGCGTTCTGATCGTAGATGATTCCGCAACCATGCGTCGCCTGATTCGGTCGGGAATTGAAACGGACCCCCGAATCCAGGTGGTCGCCGAAGCGGCCGATGCGCGCGAGGCGCGCGACGCGGTCAAAACGTTTGAGCCGGACGTGATGACCCTTGATGTCGAGATGCCAGGGATGAACGGCCTGGAGTTCCTTGAACGCCTCATGCGGGCGCGCCCTATGCCCGTGATCATGTTCTCGTCCGAAACGAAACAGGGCAGTGAGGCCGCCTTGCGCGCCCTGTCACTCGGGGCGGTCGACTGCATTCAAAAGCCCCGGTTCGGGAGCGCCGAAAAAACCTTCGTGCAGCTCGTCGAGCGGTTGCTGGTCGCAGCCTCCGCGCAGGTCTTTCAGGCCCGAAGCCGCAGCAGGGCGCCCCTCCCAGCTGTCGTGCCCGATTGGCGGTGGAATAGAAAATGGGTTCTGATCGGGTCGTCGACGGGCGGGGTGGAGGCGCTCGAGACGATCCTGCGCGGTTTCCCCGCGGATTGTCCCCCGACATTGATAACCCAACACATGCCCGCGCCATTTCTGGTGAGTTTCGCCTCGCGTCTCAATGCGGCGATCGCACCCTCGGTGCGCCTGGCTTCGGATGGCGACCGACCGGAGCCCGGCCGGGTGTTCATCGCTCCGGGTGGGGAGGCCCACTTGGTTATCGACCAGGATGGCGAGCGCCTGCGTCTCCTCGCAGCGCCGAAGATGTCCGGCCACCGGCCGTCTGTGGACATGTTATTCGCGTCCGCCCTGCCATTTGCGGAGCGAATGGTGGCCGCCATACTCACCGGCATGGGGCGCGATGGGGCCGAGCAGATGAAACTGTTGCGAGACCGGGGGGCAGATTGCATTGGCCAGGATCGTGGCACCTGCGTGGTGTACGGAATGCCTCGCGTCGCCAAGGACCTTGGTGCAGTCGAGACGGAACTGCCAATTCAAGACATTGCTGCGGCAATTCTACACCGCACCTCGAAGAAACCGGATTGTAGGGAAACACCGTGCAGGTAAAACCGGTCTTTTCTTCACAACGCACCTACATCGGACAGGGTGAATTCGCGATCGATGGCGGTGGAAATGCCGTCATTGCCACGCTCTTGGGGTCCTGCGTGAGTGCCTGTATCTGGGATCCCGTCCGTGGGATCGGGGGAATGAACCACGTCTTGTTCATCGACGAAAACGAGAATGCGGCACAGGTATTCGGCCACGGCGTAAACGGCATGGAGCTCCTGATCAACGGCTTGTTGCGACTCGGTGCGGATCGCCGCCACCTGAAAGCGAAGGTTTTCGGCGGGGCCAAGATGGTTCATGGCCTGTCGGATGAAGGGGCCCGCAACGGGGAATTCGTGGTCGATTTCATCGCCCGCGAAGGGATCGCGCACGTAGGCGGAGATCTCGGGGGAACGCGTGCGCGCCGTCTCGAATTCTGGCCCGGATCTGGCCGGGCACGTCTGAAATTCGTGCAACAAGAGGTGCCTGTGAAACCTGTCCGGAATTCCAAGTCCGATAGTGAGGTTGAACTCTTCTGATTTCACGCGGCGTACGCGGCCCGGCCAGCTGCTGACCTGCTCCCCAGGGGGGCCTCATCTATGAGACAGCTCGGTTCAGGTCTTGATGTGCTACCCAAAGTGTCCCCGGTCGGGGCCAGATTTTCCGCGCTTTGATCACGCAGACGGGCTGGATGCGTCTGGCAATTTCATCAGTGCTGCCGGGACGTTGTTCCCGATAGCACTGTGCGATCTTGCTTCGCCGCAAGCTCCATCTCAAGCCACCAACCTTCCGGCCGTGTCTTCAGGGCCGATGTACCAATGGGCGTCCAGGCACATGGCGCGGAATTTGCCCTTGGAGGCTACGATGCCAGTATTGTGCGTGGGCTTTCCAGAGCGCGAGAATTCCAGAGTCGCGCCGCTCTAGTAGGCCCAGAAATCCATGTCCAGGGAGTCCAACTCGCTCCCGGTGTCGACTGTGATCGTCTTGGGGCAGCCGTTTTTGGAGTGTCATGGGCCTTGTGTGTCTGGTCGGGCCCATCTTCCCTCTAAATTATCACGCTCAGTCGCCGCCAACCCGGCGGTTTTGAGCCTATATATCCGACGCAGATCGGCGACCGCAGCCTTGCGGCCCTTTGAACGGAAAACGTTCAGGAAGTGGCTCCTCAGATGCGCGGTACAGGTCTGGACCACAGTGTCGGGGAAGGTGGCGGTGTGAACCGCGCCGGGTTTATCGGAGGCTCCAACTTCTGAATAGGATGGAGCATCATGAGCAAGACGACGATGAAGTATTCCCCCGAAGTGCGCGAGCGTGGCGTTTGCATGGTTCTGGACAATCGAGGGCAGCATGAGAGCCGCTGGGCGGCGATCGTGTCGGTATCCTCGAAGATCGGCTGTGCGGCGCAGACGCTGAACGAATGGATCGAGCGGGCCGAGGTTGACGTCGGCAAGCGGGCTGGTGTCACCACCGAGATGTCGGAGCTGCTGAAGGCACGCGCGCGTGAGAACCGTGAGCTGCGCCAGGCGAACGAGATCCTTCGCAAGGCTTCGGCGTATTTTTCTCAGGCGGGACTCGACCGCCGACCGAAGTCATGATCGCCTTCGTTCGTTGCCCGGCAGGGTATCGCGCAGCGATATCCCGAGAGGGGATGAGCACCGCGCTGAGCTTGGGGTCGAGCCGATCTGCAGAGAGCTGCCGATCGCCCCTTCGACTTTTTACGATCATCTGGCCCAACGGGCTGACGCTGAGCGGCTCTGGGTCAGCGACTTCACCTATGTCGCCACCTGGAAGGGCTTCGTCTACGTGGCTTTCGCGATTGACGCCTTTGCCCTCCGCATTGTTGGTTGGCGGGTCAGCCGCACGGCCCATGCCGGGTTCGTGCTCGACGTCTTGGTGCAGGCCGTTCATCAGACGGAAGTCTGGAGCGGGCCTGGTGCACCATTCCGACCGCAGGTCGCAATACCTGTCGATCAAATACACCGAACGCCTGACCGAGGTCGGTATCGAACCTTCGGTCGGCAGCGTCGGCGACAGCTATGACAATGCCCTCGCCGAGACGATCAACGGCCTGTTCAAAGCCGAGGTCATCCACCGCCGCCGCCCATGGCGCAGCTTCGACGCTGTGGAATACGCCACCCTCGAATGGGTCGACAGGATCAACACCCGCCGCCTGCTGGAACCCATCGGAAGCATCCCACCAGCAGAGGCCGAAGCAGACTTCTACGCAGCTCTGGAAACTGAAACCATGGCCGCGTAGCATATTTCAACCACCCTCCGACACACCCGGAGCGGTTCAAAGCGACCTCCACTTCCAATTTAGGTGCGTGGCCGAGCCAACGCCAGCCTTGTTGGAGACATTAAGAACCGGCGTGCCGTCCTCGCCTTGCATGATGATGAACGCCATCTACGCTGCCGCAACCATCGCCGCCACCAGGTGCGCGCGCACCTCTTCCAGACACGGTGTTGGCACAAAGAATTTACCAAAATCAAGGGTGATGATCGCGACCACATTGCACATTTACGGTTGCGTGGTGTTCATTTTTTTTGCTCGGGCCGGCGGCTGACGTGGGCCCCGATTCAGAGCCAGGTCACATCAGTTTCACCGCAGAGCGGCTCGGGAGCATCCATGTTCAGGTTGTCGGAGATGACAGCCAGACCAATTCGGCCGCGGAGGCTTTCCAGGCGGATCGCGCTGTGGACCGCAGTCCGCGAAAGTGCGATCCGGTCCGGAACGTTCGCCGCGACGCGGACGACTGCGGCAATATCCACAAGGGTCTGCTGCATCCGGTCGATGTCCTGGAGCATGTGAATTTCTTCGGCCAGATCCGGGTGGTGGACCTTGTCGAGCAAGGTGGAGATCGACCATTGCAGCGCTGTGCAAGCGGCCGCCGTGTTGTCGAGTTCGGTCGCCACCCGAGCAAGCGTTTCCGAAAGGTCGACTTCGTCTGCGCGGAGAATGGTCTTTTCAGAGTGCTGCATCCTGCCCCCCTGCCTTACAATCGACCGACGATGGCTTCGATCGCGTTTCGCAGGTCGACAGGTTGAAATGGCTTTGGCAGGAAGTTGTTCATTCCAAGCTGCTTGCCGGTCTCAATGATCTGACGGTCAGCTTTGCCGGTGATCAGAAGGAACCCCACCTTGCGGGTCGGCGCCGCACTACGCAGGGTGTGCAAGAGCTGGAGGCCGTTCATACCCGGCATGTTCATGTCCGAAATGACCAGATGTACGGGCCAGGCTCCAATCTTTTGTAGCGCGGACGGACCGTCGGCCGCGCTTTCGACTTGGCGAATGCCGAAACCGTCAAGTGCCTGGGTAATCAGGCCCCGGCTCGTCGACATGTCATCGACAACCATGATCCGGATCTGGTCGCGCAAAGCCATTCTTTCGTCCTTTCAATCTCTCAAGGTCGTGGGCGTAGGCGCCGTGCCGCGCGCGCTTTTGCCGGTGCGTTGGTAACTGGTCATGCCGCGACTCTCGAAAACGGAAAGGCCGGCGTCGGAGATCCGCTCGGAATGACCGATGAACAGCCATCCGCCCGGTTCCAGCGCATCGGCAAAACGTTGCCAGAGGCGCGATTGCGTGTCGGCATCGAAATAGATCACTACGTTGCGACAGAATATGGCGTCGAACTGGCCCTGCATCGGCCAGTCGCGCAGCAGATTCAGGATGCGAAAAGCAATCATTCGGCGGATCTCGGGTCGGACCTGCCATGACGGCTCGGGCGTATCGCCGTCTGCCGTAAAGTATTTGGCTCGCAGCGGATCCGGCAGGCCGGACATCATGGTTTCGGGATATCTCCCCACCTGAGCATGGGCGACAACCATTGGATCAATGTCGCTGGCGAGAATGCGCAGGTCCGCGTCGCTCGGCATCCCGGCTTCGCGCAGGGTCATGGCAATGGAATAGGGCTCTTGACCGTTCGAACAGCCTGCCGACCAGATCCGGACCCGCTGCCGGGATTTCGCCTTGTCGACGAGTCCTGGAAGAACTTTCTCGCGCAGGATGGAAAAATGGTGATCCTCACGGAAAAAATGCGAGACGTTGGTGGTCAACGCCGAGATCATGGCACCGAGTTCCTCACCGCCGGCAGGACTCTGAACCAGCGCGCAGTAGGTTTCGAAATCCGGCAGTTTCAGCGCGCGGAGACGCCGCGCGAGCCGGGTCCGGACCATGGCGGATTTGCCGGGCGAAATATGAAGCCCCGCTTCACGGTGGGCAATGGCGGCAATGCAGGCGAAAGCCGCCTGATCGAGCTCTGGCCCGTGGACCCGGGCGGGCATCATGGTCGAGGCCGCCGTCGGCGGCGGGGACGGCGCGGTCACGCGGCCGCCTCGCCCGGCGGCGGCAGGACCGACGACAGGTCCAGCACCCGGATCATCCGGTTTTCGACGATCGTCAGGGCCGAAACGAAGCTGCGTTCGTTATCTGCCGGCATGTCGGGCGGCGTTTGCAGCTCGTCCTCCCGGATCGCCAGGATATCGGAAACGGCATCGACCATCAGCCCGACGGTCCGGTCGCCGATGGCGACGACAATGATGACGTTGCGCACGCTGTCGGTGCCGTCGTTCAGGCCGAGACGGTTGGACAGGTCCATGATCGGCAGCACGGTGCCGCGCAGGTTGATCACGCCAAGCATATAGCCGGGGGAATGGGGCAGAGGGGTGGCCTTGGCCCCGCCCCGGATTTCGCGCACCGACATGATATCGACGCAATAGTCCTGACCGCCGACGAGGAAGGACAGCAGCTCAATGGCGTCTCCATCCTTGGCTTTTTCGGGGTTTTTCGCTGTTTCGGTCATACAGGCATTCCTGTCGCATCGCTAGGTTGGGGGAAGGCGCCGGGTGCGGCCGACACCGGTCGGGTCAGGCCGCTGGCCTGGCTGACGAGGTCCACCGGGTCGAGGATAAGAGCGATCTGACCGTCACCGAGGATGGTCGCGGCCGCGATGCCGGGCACGCGCCCGTAGCTGTCCTGCAACCCCTTGATCACGACCTGGCGCTGGTCCTCGATCGAATCCACGACGACGGCCGCGGATGTGCCGTCTTCCTGGCCGATCAACAGCACCACGCCACCGGAATAGTCGTCGAGCGGGTGGCGGTAGCCGAGTTCGGCACCGAGATCGAGCAGCGGCACGAACACATCGCGAATATTGACCACGTGGGTCGACGGGCCGAAGGCGCGGATATCGTCACGGGTGAGAGCGAGGGTTTCGAGGATGGAATTGAGCGGCACAACGAGTGTTTCGCCCGCCACCTTGACCACCATGCCATCGAGCACGGCCAGCGTGAGTGGCAGCGAGATCGAGAAGGTCGTGCCTTTGCCCCGCTCGGAGCTGATCGCCACGCGCCCGCCGAGGGACTGGATCGCGCTGCGCACCACGTCCATGCCGACGCCGCGCCCCGAGAGGTTCGAGACCTGGTCGGCGGTGGAAAAGCCCGGCAGGAACAGGAGGTTGTCGATTTCACTGTCGCTGAGCTGGGCATCGGCGGGGACCAGTTCCCGCTCGATGGCCTTTCGCAGCACCTTGGCGCGGTCGATCCCGGCGCCATCATCGCCCACCTCGATCACCACCCGGCCGGACCGGTGCATGGCAGACAGGTGAACGCTGCCCTCGCGCGTCTTGCCCTTGGCGACGCGGTCGTCGTTGCTTTCAAGTCCGTGGTCGACCGCGTTGCGGATCATGTGGGTGAGCGGGTCGGCGAGGCGTTCGATCACGGTCTTGTCGACCTCGGTGTTCTCGCCCTCGGTGCGCAGACGGACGTCTTTGCCGATTGCCGCGGAGGATTCGCGCACGATCCGGCTCATCCGCTGGAACAGCGACTTGACCGGCTGGGCGCGGATCATCATCACGCTTTCCTGGATGTCGCGGGTGAGCTGGAGGAACTCCTCGAGGCCCGTGCGCACGGACGAATTCGGCGGCAGACCGGCGGCCTCGACGCTCTGGGTCAGCATCGCCTGGTTGATGACGATCTCGCCGACGAGGTTCACCAGGCGGTCGATCCGATCGAGATCCACGCGCACGGTGGCGCGCGGGGCGGCGACGGGCGCGGTCTTTTTCGCGGGCGCCGGCGTTGCGGCGGAGACGGGGGGCGTGGGGGCCGGGCCGGGATTGTCCGCGGGGCGGGCGTTTGCCGGCGCGGCGAGCTCCACCGTCGCATCGGTTGTGTCGGAAAGGTCGCCCAGGCTGGCGAGATTCCCCAAGGCCAGCGGCTCCGGTACGGTTGGGGCCGGCACCGGTTCGGCCGTAATCTCCAGCAGGCACAGCCCTTCGACGAAATCGAACGCCTCGCGGATCGCCGCTTCGCCTTCGGAGGTGATCAGGACCAGCTCCCAGCTCAGGTGACCGTGCTCGGGATCGAGATCGTCGAGCGAGGGCAGGTCGTCGTCGTGGCAGGTGACGGTGAGCGCGCCCAGGTCGCGCAGGGCGCGAAACAGGTAGAGCGGCTCGTTGCCGTTGGCATAGAGAACCGGCTCCGGGCGGAACACGATCCGGTACCTCGGGTCGCCTTGCGGTGCCCCGGCGAGGGCGGCGAGGCCAGGAAGATCGGGCAGACCCGGGCCATCCTCGCCTGCGAAGTCGAGATCGAGCGAAATCGTCGCCGGTGCGAAGTCGATCGGGTCCTCGGGTTGATCCGGGTCGTCGCCGCCCTCGACCAGCCCGTGCAGGGCCTCCAGCACCGGCGCGTCGCGAGCCGCGTCGTGGTCGAGCCCGTCGCGGCTTTCGCGCACCAGGTCGGAAAGCGAGTCGGCACCCTGGAAGAACACCTTGAGCACGTCGTCGCTGAGCGCCAGGTGACCGGCGCGCAGCTCGTCGAGCGCGGTTTCGAACTTGTGCGCGAACGCCACCAGCCCGTCGAGGCCGAACGCCCCGGCGCCGCCCTTGATCGAATGGACCGCGCGGAACACCACGTTCACGGTCTCGGCGTCGGGATTGCCATCATACATGGCCTGCAGGCCATCCTGCAGCGCTTCGAGAAGCTCTTCGCATTCGATGAAGAACGAGGCGCGGATCTCCGCCATCGGGTCGGACATGTGACTACCCCGCAACCATTTTGAGAGCCTTGACCAGCTTGGCCGGATCGAACGGCTTCACGATCCAGCCGGTGGCGCCTGCGGCCCGGGCGCGGCTTTTCATCTCGGCCGCGCTCTCGGTGGTGAGCACCAGGATCGGAATCGCGCGGAAGTCCTCGCGGGCGCGCACCGCGTCGATGAAACCGAAGCCATCCATCCGCGGCATGTTGATATCGGTGATGATCGCGTCGGGCGGGGCGATTTCGTCCAGCACCTCGAGCCCATGCACGCCATCTTCGGCAAGGTGCGCCTGGAACCCCGCCCCGGTGAGCGCGAGGCGGACCATGTCGCGCATCGTGCGGCTGTCGTCAACGGCGAGAACCTGAAGGGTCATGGCGCCACCTCCCATTGGGTCAGGGTTTCGGGGGTGAAGCCGAGCAGGACGAGCTGGTCGGCGAGGTCCGTTGAGGGACCCTTGAAGGTGAGGCTGTAGCCGTCCTGCGCCCAGCTGCGCGCGGCGGCGCGGATCACCTGGAGCGAGAGCGCGCCGATCTGGCGCACGCCGCTGGCGTCGAGCGCGAGGTCCGCGCCGCGATGGTCGAGCAGCGCGCTGGCCAGAGGGCCGGCAGCGCGCAGATCTAGCTTGTCGTCAAGCTGAAACACGGGCCCGCTCATGGCTGGCCCCCCGCGTGCATCCCGAGATTCTGTAGCACGAATTGCCCCTTTCTTCCGTCCGGTAAGTTCGGAATACGGCAGGGGGCGTTAATTTTGCCCTTACGGCGTCGGGAAATTTATCCCTGCAGCCGCGCGGCGAGGTGATGGGCGCAGCCGGTGAGGGCGGCGTAGTCGTCCTCGATCACGAACACCGGGAAGTTTTTCATGAACCCGGCGAACCGGCCCTTGTCGCGCATCGCCTCGGTGTAGCCGAGTGGCCCGAGCCAGGGGGTGACCGCGCGCGCCATGCCGCCGATCAGATAGACCCCGCCGAACGGCAGGTGGATCAGCGACAGATTGCCAGTCACGGTGCCAAACATCTTGACGAACAGCCTGAGCGCCTCGGTGGCGATCTCGTCGCTTCCGGCCTCGGCGGCGGCGAAGATGTCGGCGCTGGAGACCTCGCGCGGGGTGCCGGCGCGGCGCGCGAGCCAGCCGTAGGTATGCACCAGGCCGCGCCCGGACAGCACCTCTTCGACCGAGGGAAAGCCGTGGACGTTTTCCAGCTCGCGGCAGAACTCGAGCTCCGCCTCGGTGCGGATCGGCAGGTTGGCGTGGCCCGCCTCGGCCGGCGGCACGTAGCGCCCGCCCGGCGTTTCATACACCGGGGCGCAGTTGAACCCGGTGCCGAGCCCGATCACCAGCTTGGTGGCCTGCGGCCCCGCCTCGGGGCCATCGACCACGCGGGTCACGCTGGCGGCGTCGAGATGGCCGAGCGCATGGCCCTGGGCCTGCAGATCGTTCAGCACCGCGACGGTCTCGGCATGGGCGGCGCGCGCGATCGTTTCGGCGTCGATCGTCCAGTCGAGGTTGGTCAGCGTCGCCACGCCGTCGCGCACCGGCCCGGCGGCGGCGACGCAGGCGCCGGCACAATCGGGATTGCCCTCCTCGGCGAGAAAGGCCTTGAGCACGGTTTCAAGCCCGGGATAGTCGGCATTGCGATACTTGCGCACGGTCTCGGGCAGCAGCTCGGTGCCCCGCGCCAGCGCCACACGGGTGTTCGTGCCGCCGATATCGGCGAGCAGCGTGAAAGTGTCGGGGCGGCCAGTGACCATGTTCAACTCCGGGCTAGACGATCCGAAAAGGCGAATTGGGGTTTCGGATTTCAGTGCGCAGCATATCGGGATGCTGGTGTGTCAGACGGGACCGCGCGATCACGCCCGATGCTCCAGCGCGGCTTTGAGGGCCTGATACGAGGCCTTGGGCTGGCGTTCAAGGCTGTCGAAATCCACCCGCACCACGCCGAACCGCTTGGCGTAGCCCTCGGCCCATTCGTAATTGTCGAGCAGCGACCAGACGAAGTAGCCCTGCACCGGCGCGCCGGCGTCGATCGCCGCGCGCACCGCCTGCACATGGGCATCGACGAAGGCGACGCGGTCGTCGTCCTGAAGCGCATCCGCGGCGGCCATGCCGTTTTCGGTGACATACAGGGGCAGGGGGCCGGAATAGTCGCGCGCCACGCGGGTGAGCAGGCGGGTAAGCCCCTCGGGGTAGATCTCCCAGCCCATCGCGGTCTTGGGCAGCGGGCCCGCCACCACCTTCGTCGAGGGCCAGGGGCCGTCGGCGGGGGCGACGAGGTTGCGGGTGTAGTAATTGATGCCGAGCCAGTCGAGCGGTTGGGAAATCCGCGCCATGTCGTCCTGCCAGCCCTCGGGCAGGTGCGGGCCGAACCCCTCCAGCGCCTCGGCGGGGTAGGTGCCTTTCAGCACACCTTCGAGGAACCAGCGGTTGTGGGTCGCGTCCTGGCGCGCGGCGGCGGCGGCGGCTTCGGGGCTGGCGTCGGCGGGTTGGGTGTCTTCGAGGTTGAGCACGATGGCGAGGTTTTTCTGCCCGCGCGCGCGCATCCGGTCCATCGACGCGCCATGCGCCAGCAGGACGTGGTGCATCGACCGGGCGGCGGCGCGGATGTCGCGCGTGCCCGGTGCATGGATGCCGAGGAAATGGCTCAGATACGAGACGCACCAGGGCTCGTTGATCGTGGCGACGCCCCAGAGCCGGTCGCCGATCCGGTCCAGCACCACGTCGGTGAAATCGGCGAACCAGTCGGCGACGTCGCGGTTGCGCCAGCCGCCGAGGTCGGAGAGCGCGGCGGGCAGCTCCCAGTGGTAGAGCGTCGCGAGCGGCTTCAGCCCGCGCTCCAGCGCGCCGTCGACGAGGCGCTCGTAATAGTCGAGCCCGTCCCGGTTTACGGCGCCGCGCCCCTCGGGCAGCACCCGCGCCCAGGAGGTGGAAAAGCGGTATGCGTCGAAATTTCCGTCGCGCACGAGGTCGAGATCCTCGCCGTAACGATGAAAACTGTCGCAGGCGCGCGCGCCGTCGTCGGCGCCGACCACGTTGCCGGGGGTGGCGGCGAAGGTGTCCCAGTGCGAGGGCCCCGCGCCGCCGAACCCGCTGCCCTCGATCTGGTAGGCGGCGGTGGCGGTGCCGAACAGGAAGCCCTGCGGCAGGTCTTTGCGGGTGAAACTCATGGGCATGTCAGTTACTTTCAAGAAAGGGGCCGGTGGAGCGGCCGAGGATCAGCTCGGCTTCGAGCAATTCTTCGCAAGGTCCGGTGTCGGGGGCCTCGATCCGGTCGAGCAGCATCGACGCGGCGCGCCGCCCGGCCTTGCGCACCGAAGACCGCGTGGCGGTGAACATCGGCATGTCGCCCCGGTTCTTGAGATACCCAAGATCGTCGTCATGGGTGATCACCGAGACATCGCGGCCCAAGGCGAGCCCGGCTTCCTCGATCGCCCGGCGCACGCCGATCGCGGTGATGATCGAGGCGGTGAGAATGGCCGAGGGCCGGTCGCTCCGGTCAAGCAGAATGCGGGCGGTGTCGTAGCCGAAGCCTTCCGTCATCTCGTCGGAGAACATCAGCGCAGGATCGGGCGCCAGCCCGCGCGCGACATGAGCCTCTTCGAAACCGGTTCTCCGGCGCAGCGCGAAGTCCATGCTCTCAAGGCCGTTGACCAGCGCGATCCGGCGGTGGCCGAGATCGAGCAGCAGGTCGGTGGCGCGCCGGAACGCGTGGGTGTTGTCCATGTCGACCCAGCAATAGGCTTCGTCGGCCTCGGTGGCGCGGCCGTGGACGACGTAGGGCAGGCCGATCTCGTTCAGCAGATGCACCCGCTTGTCGCCGGCGCGGGGCGCGTGGACGATCAACCCGTCGACGGCGCCACGGGTCTTGAGCTCGCGGTAGACGCGGGGCTGGTCCTCGTCGGCGACCAGCGAGAGCAACATGTCGTAGCCGCGCGCGGCGTAGACCTCGCCCGCACCGGCGATGAAATCGGTGAACACCGGGTTTACCATCTCGTGCTTCACGGTGAGCGGGATCACGTGGCCGATCGCCATCGCCCGGCCGGTGGCGAGACTGCGCGCGCGGGTGTTTGGCCGGTAGCCGTGCGCCTCGGCCGCCGCGCGCACGCGCAGGCGGGTTGCTTCGGAAACCTCGGGGTAGCCGTTCAGCGCCCGGCTGACCGTGGTCTGCGACAGCTCCAACAGCTCGGAGAGTTCTTTCAGTTTCATTTCACCCGGGATGTTTCAAACCGATTTGGCTCATGCCGCGAGGGTAGGGCGGATCGCCGGGCAGTGTCAAAACAAACCCCAATAAATGTGCGCCACCCAACGAAAAGTTGTGAAATTTTAGGCGCTCCCGGCATGTGTCATTGACAGCGGGCGGCCGCTTGCGCGACGGTAAGGCTGTCCAAACCGCTTTGGAGTGAGTCGAAAGGCCCGCTCTCATGGCGTGGATTGTTTCAGGCGCCAATCACGGCGCAGATCTGGGAGGATACGGATAACATGAAACACACTCTCTTTACCGGTGTCGCTGTTCTCGCGCTGTCGACTGGCATGGCGGCGGCGGAACAGCTGACCGTTTTCGGCCCGTGGCTCGGCCCGGACCAGGAAAACGTCGAAGCCGTACTCAAGGTGTTCGCCGACAAGTCGGGCCATGACGTGCGCTACGTCGGTTCCGACAGCTTCGAACAGCAGATCGTCGTCGATCTTGAAGCGGGCTCCGCGGCCAACGTCGCCGCCTTCCCGCAGCCCGGCCTCGCCTCCGACATGGCGTCGCGCGGCTTCCTAACCCCGATCGGCGACGAGACCGCCGCCTGGCTCGTCGACAACTACGCGGCCGGCCCGTCGTGGGTGGCGCTCGGGACTTACAAGGGCCCCGATGGCAAAGAAGCGTTCTACGGCTTCCCGTACAAGACCGACGTGAAATCGCTGGTCTGGTACGTGCCGGAGAACTTTGACGACGCCGGCTACGAAATCCCGGCGACGATGGAAGAGCTGAAAGCGCTGACCGAACAGATCGTCGCCGACGGTGGCACCCCCTGGTGCATCGGCCTCGGCTCGGGGGCGGCCACCGGCTGGCCGGCCACGGACTGGGTGGAAGACCTGATGCTGCGCACGCAGCCGCCTGAAGTCTATGACGAGTGGGTCACCAACGCGATGCCGTTCAACGATCCGCGCGTGGTTGCCGCGATCGACGAGTTCGGCTGGTTCGCCCGCAACGACGCCTTCGTGGTCGGCGGCGCCGGCGCAGTCGCCACCACCGACTTCCGCGACAGCCCGAAGCAGCTGTTCTCGTCGCCGCCGCAGTGCTACCTGCATCGCATGGCCTCGTTCATCCCGGCGTTCTTCCCGGAAGGGACCGTCGTGGGCGAAGACGCTGACTTCTTCTACTTCCCGGCCTATGCCGAAAAAGACCTCGGCACCCCGGTGCTGGGTGCGGGCACGACCTGGACGATCACCAACGACAGCCCGGCCGCGCATGATCTCATCGCCTTCCTGCAGACCCCGGAAGCGCATGAAACCTGGATGGCGCTCAAGGGCTTCCTGACCCCGTACAAGGGTGTGGATACGTCCAAGTTCTCCGATCCGACGCTGCGCAAGATGAACGACATCCTGCTTGGCGCGACCACCTTCCGGTTTGACGGCTCCGACCTGATGCCGGGCGCGGTGGGCGCGGGCTCGTTCTGGACCGGCATGGTCGACTACACCGGTGGCAAAGACGCCCAGGCCGTGGCCGACGACATCCAGGCCAGCTGGGACGCGATCAAGTGATCGGCTGACGCTGTGAAACCTGAAAAAGCCCGGGCTAACCCCCGGGCTTTTTCCCAAATCTCCGCGAAAAGTTTGCCAGCACGCACAAGATGCGTCTAGGCTCGGGAGAGAGTTCACGGGAAGGGGGAGAAGACCGTGCATCCGGCATTGCAAGGATTGATTGTCGTCACCGTCGTCGTCAGCGCCGCGATCGGGTATTACTATTTCTCGAACGCGTTCCTCGACAGGTTCATCTTCCCACGCCGCGCCTTCGACGCTGAAGACGCGCGCAAACGCACGCGCTACGGGCTGGCGACGGTGATCGTCGCGCCCGTCGTCGGCTATTTCCTGCTCTCGGTCGTCGTGCCCTGGATGGGCACCGGCGCGGCCTTCTTCGACGCCGGGGTCAAGGACCTCTCGGCGATGGCGGCCGGGGCCTCGATCGGGGCGTTCTGGAGCGGCGTGGCGAGCTTCTTCACCGGCCTGTTGCTGATGGTGATTTCGGTGGCGCTGGCCGTGGCCGGCTACGCTCTGTTCGTGCTCGCCTTCATCCTCATCGTCGCCTTCATCCGCATCCTGCTCGCGGCGGTGATGAACGAGGGCGATCTGACCTCCTGGGGCTTCTTCGGCGGCTTGGGCGTAGCGCTACTTGCGACGATGATCGGCAGTTTCGGCGCGCACTGGGGCATTCTGACCTTTCTCACTCTGATCGGCCTCGCCGCCGCGCTCTGGGCCATCGTCCGCTCGCTGCGCGCGCAGGGCCAGCTGGTGCCGGCCTCGACGGTGGGCGACAACGTGAATAACGCCTCCGCGCTGCGCCCCTGGTTCTTCATGTTTCCGGCGCTGTTCGCGCTCGGGCTCTACCTCGCCTACCCGGTCTACGAGACGCTGCGCCTCAGCCTGACCGAGCGCATCTTCCTGGCCGAGGGAGACGTGCCGTACATCTATCAATGGGCAGGCTTCGACAACTACGCCCAGATGATGGGCGAGTCGAAATTCTGGGAGGCCCTGCGCAACAACTTCTTCTGGCTGCTCGTGGTGCCGGCGCTGTCGACCGCGTTCGGCCTGCTGGTGGCCCAGCTCACCGACCGCCTCAGCTGGGGCAACATCGTCAAGTCGATGATCTTCATGCCGATGGCGATCAGCTTCGTCGGCGCCTCGGTGATCTGGAAACTGGTCTATGATTTCCGCCCCGCGGGCAGCGAGCAGATCGGTATCCTCAACGCCATTTACGTCACCTTCGGCGGCGAGCCGCAGACCTGGCTGACGATCCCGTTCTGGAACTCCTTCCTGCTGATGGTGGTGCTGATCTGGATTCAGACCGGCTTTGCCATGGTGATCCTCTCCGCCGCCCTGCGCGGCATTCCCGAGGAAACCATCGAGGCGGCGATCGTCGACGGCGCCAACCCGTTCCAGATCTTCTTCAAGATCAAGGTGCCGCAGATCGCGGGCACGATCCTGGTGGTCTGGACGACGATCACGCTGACCGTGCTCAAGGTGTTCGACATCGTCTTCGCGATGACCAACGGGCAATGGGAGACGCAGGTGCTCGCCAATTACATGTATGCCAAGCTGTTCACAGCCTCCGATTGGGGCGTGGGCTCGGCGTCGGCCATCGTCATCATGTTGCTGGTCACGCCGATCCTGGTCTGGAACGTGCGCAACGTGCGCAAAGAAATGCGCTGAGGGGGAAGACATGGACAATATCGCAGGCTCGAAATCCTCGCTCTCCTGGGCGGTGAACATCTCGGTGCTCGCGCTGGTGCTGCTGTGGCTCTTTCCCACCGTGGGCCTGCTCGTCAGCTCGTTTCGCACCGCCGACCAGATCGCCACATCGGGCTGGTGGAAGGCGCTGTTTCCGTCCGAGCAGAACCTGGTGCTGCGCGCCGAGAACCCGGAACGCAACCGGGTGCTGAAAAACGGCGTCTACGTGGTCGAAGGCCGGCTGTTCGCCGAGGGCTCGTCGGCGACAATCAGCGCCTGGGGCATCACCTCGCGCGATGTCGGCGCCTACGCCACCGGTGAGACCGCCGACATGGGCGACGGCGAGACGATGATCGTCGAGGCCGACGGCGCCTTTGTCTGGACCGGCAATGCCGAGCAGCTCTCGGGCCGGGGCCAGCGGATCTTCGTCACCGCCACCACGCCGCCCGAGTTCACCACCGACAACTACAACACGGTGCTCTATTCCGGCTCGACCACCGACTCGATGGCCAAGGCTTTCTTCAACACCATGACGGTGACGCTCCCGGCCACGATCATCCCGATCGCCTTTGCCGCCTTCGCGGCCTATGCGCTGGCCTGGATGGACTTTCCCGGCCGCGGCATCCTGATCGCCTTCATCGTCGGCCTGCTGGTGGTGCCGCTCCAGCTCGCGCTGATCCCGCTCTTGAAGTTGCATCTCGATATCGGCATCGGCAAGGGCTACCTCGGCACCTGGCTCGCGCATACCGGCTTCGGCTTACCACTCGCGATCTACCTGCTCAGAAACTACATGGTCGGCCTGCCGCGCGACATCATCGAAAACGCCAAGGTCGACGGCGCGACCGATTTCCAGATCTTCACCAAGATCATCCTGCCGCTGTCATTCCCGGCGCTCGCCAGCTTCTCGATCTTCCAGTTCCTCTGGGTCTGGAACGATCTGCTGGTGGCCAAGGTGTTCCTGATCGACGCGACGGGCGAGACCACGGTGATGACGCAGCAGATCGTCGAGCTGCTCGGCACCCGCGGCGGCAACTGGGAAATCCTTGCGACGGCGGCGTTCGTCTCGATCTCGGTGCCGCTTCTGGTGTTCTTCTCGATGCAGCGCTACCTGGTGCGCGGCCTGCTGGCCGGCTCGGTGAAGTGAGGCATCCATGACGGCTCAAGGCGAGGCGCTGAAGATGACGCATCTGGCGAAAGATCCCGACTGGTGGCGGGGCGCGGTGATCTATCAGATCTACCCGCGCTCCTACCAGGACAGCAATGGCGACGGGGTGGGCGATCTGCTCGGCATCGTGCGCCGTCTGCCCTACATCGCCTCGCTCGGGGTCGATGCGATCTGGATCAGCCCGTTCTTCACCTCGCCGATGAAGGATTTCGGCTACGACGTGGCGGATTACTGCGATGTCGACCCGATGTTCGGCAGCCTCGCCGATTTCGATGCGGTGATCGAAACCGCCCACCAGATGGGTGTGAAGGTGATGATCGACCTCGTGCTCAGCCACACCTCGGACCAGCACCCCTGGTTCAAGGAAAGCCGCGCCTCGCACGATAACCCGCGCGCCAACTGGTATGTCTGGGCCGACGCCAAGCCCGACGGCACCCCGCCGAACAACTGGCTCAGCATCTTCGGCGGGTCGGGCTGGCAGTGGGACGGTGGGCGGATGCAATACTACCAGCACAATTTCCTGACTTCGCAGCCGGATCTCAACTTCCACGAGCCCGAGGTGCAGGAGGCGCTGCTCGACGTGGCGCGGTTTTGGCTCGCGCGCGGCGTCGACGGGTTCCGCCTCGACACGATCAATTTCTACGTCTGCGACGCCGAGCTGCGCGACAACCCGGCGCTGCCGCCCGAAGAGCGCAACGCCACCATCGCCCCGGCGGTGAACCCCTATAATTGGCAAAACCACATTTACGACAAGAACCGGCCGGAAAACCTTGATTTCCTGCGAAAATTTCGCGCGGTGATGGAGCCCTACGGGGCCGCCGCCGTGGGCGAACTGGGCGATGGACAGCGCGGGCCGCAGCTGATCGGCGAATACACCGCCGGCGACGACCTGATGCACATGTGCTACGGCTTCGAGCTGCTGTCGGGCGAGCGCCCCAGTGCGGCGCGGGTGGCCGAGGTGCTGAAGATCTACGAGGACGCCGCGCCCGACGGCTGGATCACCTGGGCCTTTTCCAACCATGACGTGGTGCGCCACGTCACCCGCTGGGATCTGTCGCCGTCGGCGCAGAAGGGCTTCACCACGCTGATGATGTTCCTGCACGGCTCGGCCTGCATCTACCAGGGCGAAGAGCTGGGCCTGCCCGAGGCCGAGGTGGCGTTCGAAGACCTGCAGGATCCCTATGGCATCGAGTTCTGGCCTGAGTTCAAGGGCCGTGACGGCTGTCGCACGCCGATGGTCTGGGAGCGCGACAATGCCTGCGCCGGGTTCTCGACCGCGCCGCGCGCCTGGTTGCCGGTGTCGAGCCAGCATATCGGCCTCGCGGTCTCGGTGGCCGAGGACGATCCGGCCTCGCCGCTGCACCATTACCGGCGCGCGATCGCCTTCCGCCACGCCCACCCGGCGCTGATGAAAGGCTCGATCGACGGTCTCGCGGTGCGGGGCGACGTGCTGTCGTTCATCCGCAAGCAGGGCGACGACGAGGTGTTCTTTGCGCTCAACATGGGCGAAGAGCCGGCGACGATCACGCCACCCGAGGGGGGCTGGAGCCCGGCGGGCGGCGAGCTGAACAGCGCTCATCCGGGCGCGGACGGAAAACTGCACCTGGCGCATTGGCAGCCGTGCATCATGTTGCGCACCCATGAGAGTGCATAAGGGGAGGGAGCTATGGCGGACCTGAAACTCACCAATGTCGGCAAGACTTACGGCGGCAAGGTCGAGGTGCTGAAAGGCATCAACATGGACATCAAGACCGGCGAACTGATCGTCTTCGTCGGCCCCTCCGGCTGCGGCAAGTCCACGCTGCTGCGGATGATCGCGGGTCTGGAAAAGATCACCGACGGCACGCTCGAGATCGACGCCGTGGTGATGAATGACGTGCCTCCCTCCCAGCGCGGCATCGCCATGGTGTTCCAGTCCTACGCGCTCTATCCGCACATGACCGTCTACGACAACATGGCCTTCGCCCTGAAGATCGCCAAGAAATCGAAAGATGAGATCGATCAGGCGGTGCGCAAGGCGGCGGGCCTGCTCCAGCTCACCGACTATCTCGACCGCCTGCCCAAGGCGCTCTCGGGCGGCCAGCGCCAGCGCGTGGCGATCGGCCGGTCGATCGTGCGCGACCCGAAGGTCTACCTGTTCGACGAGCCGCTCTCGAACCTCGACGCGGCGCTGCGCGTGGCGACGCGGATCCAGATCGCCGAGCTCAAGGAATCGATGCCCGACAGCACGATGATCTACGTCACCCACGACCAGGTGGAGGCAATGACGCTGGCCGACAAGATCGTGGTGCTGGCCGACAAGGGGATCGCCCAGATGGGCAGTCCGCTGGACCTTTACGAGCGGCCGAAAAACGAGTTCGTGGCGCAGTTCATCGGCTCGCCGGCGATGAACCTTCTTGCCGGCGAGATCACCAAGGCGGGCGCGCAGACGTTGGTCGATCTGCACCATGGCCACGAGGCGGTGGCCGACGTGGTGACCGAGGCGGGCGAGAAGGGCTGGCACGTGAACGTCGGCGTGCGGCCCGAGGATTTTCGCATTGCCGCCGAGGGCGACAACGTCCTGTTCGAGGGCAAGGTGGATTATGTCGAGGCGCTCGGCGAGGTGACGTTGCTCTATTGCCACCCCGAGGGGGTATCCGAGCCGGTGATCGCCAAGCTTCCCGGCATCCACGCCGATCTGCGTGGGTCGACGGTGAAGCTCGCCGCCAACCCCGACAAGGTGCAGCTGTTTCACGACGGCGAGAGCCTGCGCACGCGCTGAGCGGGGCCGTCGGGGCCCGTTTGCGCAGGGCGGGTGTGGCACGCGCCGGTTGATGCGCCGCGCCGCGCAGCATCTGGATCAACCGGAACACACATCCACTTAGTTGAGGACGTCCGGGCGCGCGCATGCGCCGCCGGTGCCCGCGGCTTGAACCGAACGTCGCGCCACTATACATCGGGCCGAGGATCGGAACCAAAGGGCGAACAGATGCGCGCGGAAACGGAAAAAGCGGTCGAGGCCATCAAGGCGTCGCTGGAGCTGCTCGAAAAGCGGATCGGCATGGACACGGCCGAGCACCGGGTCGAGGAGCTCAACGCCATGACCGAAGATCCCGCGCTCTGGGATGACCCCGATCGGGCCCAGAAGCTGATGCGCGACCGCCAGACGCTGGTCGACGCGGTCGACGGCTACAAGGGCATGGCGCAGGATCTCAGCGACAATATCGAGCTGATCGAGATGGGCGAGATCGAGGACGACGCCGAGGTGGTGTCCGAGGCCGAGGCCGCGCTGAAGACGCTGCGCGAAAAGGCGGCGGCGGCCGAGCTCGAAGCCCTGCTCGACGGCGAGGCGGACGCCAACGACACCTTCCTCGAAGTGCATTCCGGGGCCGGGGGCACGGAGAGCTGCGACTGGGCCTCGATGCTGGCGCGGATGTATGTCCGCTGGGCCGAGGCGCATGGCTACAAGGTCGAGATGCAGGCCGAGACCCCGGGCGAAGAAGCCGGGATCAAGTCGGTCACCTACAAGATTTCCGGCCACAACGCCTATGGCTGGCTGAAATCCGAGAGCGGCGTGCATCGCCTGGTGCGGATCTCGCCCTATGACTCGGCGGCGCGGCGCCACACCTCGTTCTCGAGCGTGTGGGTCTACCCGGTGGTCGACGACAATATCGAGATCGACGTGCAGCCCAACGATATCCGCCTCGATACCTACCGCTCCTCGGGCGCCGGCGGCCAGCACGTGAACACCACCGACTCGGCGGTGCGCATCACCCACCTGCCGACCGGAATCGTCGTGACATCGTCCGAAAAATCCCAGCACCAGAACCGCGATATCGCCATGAAAGCGCTGAAATCGCGGCTCTACCAGCTCGAGCTCGACAAGCGCAACGAGGCGATCAATGCCGCCCACGAAGCCAAGGGCGAGGCCGGCTGGGGCAACCAGATCCGCTCCTATGTGCTGCAGCCCTACCAGATGGTGAAGGATCTGCGCACGGGGTTTGAGACCTCCGACACCGGCGGCGTGCTCGACGGCGACCTCGACGGGCTGATGGGCGCGACGCTGGCGATGGGCATGTCGGGCAAGGGCCGCGACGCGGCGAACGGCGAGGGCTGAGGCCGCGCCTTGCCGCACAGCGCAGCCCCGGGGCGCGCGACGAGTTCAACACACACAAAGCCGACGGCGCGCCGCCATATGGCGCGCCCTGGCGCTGTGATGTCCGGTGCGCCCGCGCCGGGCGGGGCAGGGCGCTTGCCCGTCCCGGCGCGCTCGCCCCGCTTGACCTGTGCGACATTCTGACGCAACCTTTCCGCGCGTGGCAGGCCTTCACAAAAAGACCACGGACGGGAGAGACATGACAGACGCAAGCATCCTGGCGCCCTCGGCGCCGCCCAAGATCGGCCGCATGGCCCTATCCGACATCCCCGCCGTGCTGCGCGCCGGCTGGCGCGATTTCACCCGCGCGCCGCTGCACGGGCTGTTCTTCGCCAGCTTCTTCGTGATCGGCGGCGTCCTGATCTTTTTCCAGCTCGACCAGATCGAACGCAGCTACTCGATCATCCCGCTCGCCTTCGGCTTTCCGCTTCTCGCGCCGTTCCTGGCGATGGGGCTCTACGACGTGAGCCGCCGGCTGGAGCGGGGCGAAGACCTGCCGCTCTCGCGTGTGCTGCGTGTGGTCTACCGCCAGAAAGACCGGCAATGCCCGTCGATGGCGGCGGTGATCATCGTGATCTTCCTGTTCTGGGTGTTCATCGCCCACATGATCTTCGCGCTGTTTCTCGGCTTCATGCCGATGACCAACATCTCGACCGATTGGGCCGCGACGCTGCTCACCTCGAACGGATTGTCGATGCTGGTTTTCGGCTCGGCCGTTGGCGGTGCGCTGGCCTTCGTGCTGTTCTCGATCACGGTGATGGCGCTGCCGTTGCTGCTCGACCGCGAACTCGATTTCATCACCGCGATGATCTACTCGTTCCAGACCGTCACCTCGAACTTCGTGCCGATGCTCGCCTGGGGGCTGGTGATTTCGGCGCTGATGGTGCTGGCGATGATCCCGGCCTTCCTCGGGCTGTTCGTCGTGCTGCCGGTGCTGGGGCACGCGACCTGGCATCTTTACCGGCGCGTGATGCAATTTGACGAGCCCGCCCCCGCGGCGTGAACCCGGCGCGGCCACGCAAACAAAAAGGCCGCCCCGGGGGCGGCCTTCAAAATCTCCAGCGCACCAAGGTGCGGCGCGGTCAGCCTTCGAGCTTGGTCGGGATCGGCTTTTTCGCGGCGGTGTTCAGCGGGTCGTCCTGACGCTGGACCGACCCTTCGAAATGCGCCCCGCTCTCGATCGCGATGGTCTTGTGGATGATATCGCCCTCGACCCGGGCAGTCGCGGTCAGGCGCACCTTGAGGCCACGCAGCCGGCCGATGATCCGGCCGTTGACCACGACGTCATCGGCAACCACTTCGCCCTTCACCGTGGCGGTCTCGCCGACCGTGAGCATGTGGGCCCGGATATCGCCTTCGACGGTGCCCTCGATCACGATATCGCCGGTGGATTTCATGTTGCCCTTGACCACGAGGTCGGCCGACAGGGTCGACGCGGGCGGCTTGGGCTTCGGGGTGGTGATCGGCGCGCCCATCGGGGCCGAGGCGGACGGCTTGGGAGCTTCCGGCATCGACGGTTTGCTATCGGTGTCGCTCGCGGCCTTGGGGCCGGGTTCGTTGATCTTGCTTTTAGAAAACATTGCGTCCTGCCTTGATGTAGATCATCGGGTCGATCGGCTTGTCGCCGACGCGCACTTCGTAATGGAGATGTGGGCCGGTCGAGCGGCCAGAATTTCCCATATCACCGATCCGCTCGCCGCGCGAGACCCTATCGCCAACTTTCACTTTGAGAGCCGAAAGGTGCCCATAGCGGGTCTCGACACCGAACTCGTGGCGGATCTTGATCAGCCGGCCGTAGCCCGAAAGCCAGCCCGCATGGGTGACGACGCCATCGGCGGGGGCGTAGATCGGCGTGCCGGTGGGCCCGGCCATGTCGACCCCGGCGTGCAGCCGCCCCCAGCGCATGCCAAAGCCCGAGGTGTAGCGGAACGACGATTTGACCGGCATCGCGAAGGGCAGTTTTTCGGCGGCGATCCGGTAGAGGTTCATCCGGTCGAGTTCGCCGAGAATTTCGTTGGCGCGCAACGTGTCGGCATCGGCCTCCACGCCCTTGGTCGACAGGATCAGCGGCATCAGCGGGCCGCCCTGGCCGGAGTAGCCGCGCCGCACCGTGTCGAGGATCGAGTCGGTCGACATGCCGGCGGCTTCGAACATCTTGTCGAGCGGTTCCAGCGACACCGTCACGGCATCCTCGAGCTGGCGGAAAATCTGGTCGTTGCGCTCGTCGCGCAGACGCTGCTCGAACACCAGGTTCTCGGCGTAGTCCTCGGCGTCGGTGGCGGTCTTGCGCGCCGCGTCGCGCTCGGCGGCGGTGGCTTCCAGCGCAGCGGTGAGAAACCCGACCGTAGCGCCCCCGTCCAGAGACAGGCCGGGCCGGGCCGGGGCCCCCTCGGTGCCGGCGGCCTCGGCCAGCATCACCTCGACCGTGCCGCGCGCCTCGTCGCGTTCGTTCATCGTGCGCCGCAGGGTGGACTGGATCACGTTGATCCCGGTCTCAAGTTCCTTGCGGCGATCTTCGGACGACAGCAGCTCGGATTGCATCAGCGAGATCTGATCCATCGCCAGGGCAAAGCGGCTCTGCGCGGCGGCGGCCTCGGCGGCGCGGGCATCGCGCTCGGAGGCGAGGGTCTGCAGCCGCTGTTCGTAGAGCGATTGTTCGCGCTGCGCCTGGTCGCGCAGGGTGCCCGAACCGATTGAGTCCATCAGCAGCACCGCGGTGGCGATGATCGCCCAGGCCACGAAGGCCGCACTGCCGACCCAGCCAATCAGCTGGGTGAGCGGCGGCAGAGTGATGAACCGCGTGCCTTCATCCGAGCGCAAAAACAGGCGCTGCTCGGGAAAATGACGGTCAAGCTTGTGATTCAGTGTGTGTGCCAGTTTCTTCAACAATGGCTCATTCCGATTGCCCCATCCCATTCGGCGCTTCGAGATCCCACCTCGATGCGCGACTAATGGGTGATTAACCCGCGTATCCGCCTGTGGCAACAATATCCGCGGCATTTCATTGGGTTGGTATGTCGCACCGGGCGGAAAACCGCCGATCTTGAGCCGGGCCAATGTTCGATTCGGATAAGCGCCGATCGCGCACCAGTGTTTCCAGATTTGCCCGTTCTGAACCGGGGTCAGGCCGGATCGGTGTGTTCTGTGAGCGGCCAATAGAAATCGGGCGGCAGCCCGGCCTCGGCGCGCTTTTCCTCGTTGAACGGCGGCTTCAGCCGGCTGGGGAAGTGGCGGCGCACCAGTTCATGAAATTTGTCTTTTGGATCAAGCTCGTGTCGCCCGCAAAGGAAGTGAAACCACTTCGAGCCATAGGCCACGTGGCCGACCTCTTCGGCGTAGATCACCCGCAGCGCCTCGACCGCGCCCGCGTCGCCCGCCTGCTCAAACAGGGCGATCATTCCGGGGGTCACGTCGAGCCCGCGCGCCTCAAGCACCATCGGCACGACGGCGAGCCGGGCCATCAGATCCTGGGCGGTGTCCTCGGCGGCGCGCCACATGCCGGCATGCGCGGCCAGCGCGCCGTAATGGCTGCCGTGCGCTTCAAGAACACCTGTTACAAGATTGAAATGGCGCGCTTCTTCGGCGGCGGCCTTCACCCAGTCATCATAGAACCCGAGCGGCATCGGCGTGGCGGTGAAGCGCGCGACGATGTCCCAGTGCAGGTCAATTGCGTTCAGCTCGATATGCGCCACCGCGTGCAGCATGGCGACGCGGCCCTTGAGCGAGCCGGGGCGGCGGCGCGGCACGTCGCGCGGGTCGAGCAGTTCAGGGGCGGCCGGGCGGGCCGGGCGGTCGGGCGGATCGGCGGTGCCGATCTCAAGCGGTGCCCCGGCGGTGCGCGACGCGGCCCAGCGCGCGGCATAGTCGTGCGAGAGTGCCGCCTTGTCGTGCCCGTCCGGCGTGCGCAACACCGCCTCGGCCATCTCTGCCAGGGTTTGGCTCACAGCGCGCGCACCGCGTCCAGCACCTCGGCGGCGTGGCCTGCCACCTTCACCTTGGTCCAGACCCGCGCCACGTTGCCATCGGGGGCGATCAGGAAGGTGCTGCGCACGATCCCCATGTAGGTCTTGCCGTAGTTCATCTTCTCGGCCCAGACGCCGTAGCGCTCGCACACGTCGCCCTCGGCGTCCGACAGGAGCGCCGTCGCCAGATCCTGCTTGGCGGCGAAGCTCTCCTGCCGCTTCACGCTGTCTTTCGACACCCCCAGCACCACCGCGCCGGCGGCCTCGAACGCGCCCAGCAGCGCGGTAAAATCGCGCGCCTCGGTGGTGCAGCCCGGTGTGCTGGCCTTGGGGTAGAAAAACAGCACCACCGGCTTGCCGGCATGGTCCGCCAGGCTAACGCTGCCGCCACCATCGCGCGGCAGGGTGAATTCAGGCGCTTTCGCGCCGACCTCGACAAGGCTCGATGACATCGCTTCCCTTCCTTTTCCGGTTCCCGTAAGGCATGGTTTCCAAGGGGATACGGCCACCAAGGTAGGCCGGACCACAGCGCCCTGCAAGAACCCGGATGAGCGACGTCACCACACCCGATACCCCTCAAGCCCCGCAGCCCACGCCCGAGCTGCGCCGCCGCTGGCGTCCGCGCCGGCTGCACTGGCATCTGAGCATCTGGACCCTGGTCGCGGCCGGGCTCGGAGCGCTGTTCCTGGTGTTCACCTCGATGTCGCTGACCGGCCGCGTGGTGCCGCTGCCGCCTTGGGTCGCGATGCAGGTCGAGCAGCGGATCAACGCGGCTTTGCCGGAAGGCACCGTCTCGGTTCGGCAGGTCGAGTTCGGCGTCACCCCGCGCGGGCGGCCGATGCTGCGTTTCGTCGATGTCGGAATCCGCGATGCGACCGGGCTTGAGCTCGGGCGGCTTAACGGCGTCGAGGGCGGCTTCAAGCTCGGCGCCGCGCTGCTGGGCCGGATCGAGCCGACGATCCTGCGCCTCACCGGCGCGCAGGTCACGCTGCGGCGGCTGTCGGACGGCACGTTCGCGCTGCAATTGGGCCAAGAGCTGGGCACGGCGGGCAACCTTGCCACCATGCTCGACACGATCGACGGGCTGTTCACCGGCGGCCCGCTCGCCACCACCGACCGGCTCGAAGCCACCGACCTGACCATCACCCTGGAAGACGCCCGCTCGGGCCGGCTGTGGCAGGTGACGGACGGGCGGCTCGAGATCATGCCGGGCGAGAAGGTGGTCGACACAACGATCAGCTTCGACGTGTTCAACGGCACCGAGGAGCTGGCCACCACCGAGTTCAGTTTCCGCTCGGCGCGCGACAGTTCCGAGGCCAGCCTTGCGGCGCGGTTTGACAACGCCGCGGCTGTCGATATCGCCGCGCAAGCGCCGGCGCTGGCCTTCCTGTCGGTGATCGACGCGCCGATCTCGGGCGCGCTGCGCTCGACCCTCGACGCCGGCGGTGCGATCACGGATCTGGCTGGTACGATGCAGATCGGCGAGGGCGCGCTGTCGCCCACGCCCGGCGCGACCCCCGCCAGATTCGATGGCGCCAAGGTCTATATCGACTTCGACCCGGCGCAGCAGCGGCTCGATTTCCAAGGCCTGTCGGTGATCTCCGATCTCGGCACTGCCCAGGCCGAGGGGCAGGTGTTTCTCTCCGAATTTCAGGGCGGCTGGCCCGGCAGCCTGATCGGCCAGATCACCCTGAACAATGCCCGGATTGATCCCGAAGGCATGTTTCAGGCGCCGCTCACGCTGGACCGAGGCATGGCCGATCTGCGCGTCCGGCTCGATCCGTTCAGCATCGATATCGGCCAGGCCGTGCTCTACCGCGGTGACCGGCGCTACGAGGTGTCGGGCAATCTCGGGGCCGGGCGCGACGGCTGGTCGATGGCCCTCGACGGCCGCTTCGCCAGCGCTGACCGTAACGAGGTTCTGGCGCTCTGGCCGGTGCGCATTCAGTCGGGCTCGCGCGATTGGGTGGCCGCGCATGTCGAGACCGGCGAGGCCTTCGACGGCACGCTGGCCTGGCGCAAGGCGCCGGGCGAAAGGATCACGATGAGCGGCACCTTCGGCCTGCGTGACGCGCGCGTGGCGGTGCTTGAGGCGCTGCCGCCGGTCGACCTCGAGATTGGCTATGTCACCCTCGCCCCCGGCAGTTTCATCGCTGCCGCCGACGCCGCTACGATCACTGCGCCCGATGGCAGCGTGATGGATCTGGCCGGGGTGAGTTATCGCATTCCCGACACGCGGGCGGTGCAGAAAGAGGGCATCGTTAACCTGGCCATGAACGGTCCGGTGCCGGGCGCGCTTGCGCTGCTCGCCGAACCGCCGTTCAGCATCTTCGCGCATAACAGCTACGGGCCCGATGTGGCGCGCGGGCAGATGGCGGCGCGCGGGCTGATCCGCTTTCCGCTGGCCAAGGGGCCGATCCCGCCCGATCAGCTCGCCTTCGATCTACGCGCCACGCTCAGCGATGTCAGCTCCGACCAGGTGGTGAAGGGCAAGTTGCTGGTGGCTGACACGCTGTCTCTGCGCGCCAGCGATACCGGGGTCGAGATCGACGGCCCGGTGCGGGTGGGCCAGGCCGCGATCTCGGGCAGCTGGCGGTTGCCGCTGGTGGACGGCAAGGCCGGCGCGACGCGGATCGACGGCACCGTCGCGCTCACCGCGTCGTCGCTGCGCGAATTCGGTCTCGGCGCCTTGGAAGAGATGGTTTCGGGGGCGACGCGGGCGCGGTTCTCGCTCGATTTCGCCGGTGACGGCGATCCGGCGCTCAGTCTGCGCTCCGACCTCGCCGGGCTCGCCATGACGGTTCCCGGCACCGGCTGGTCGAAACCGGCCGCGAGCACCGGCACGCTCGAGGTCGAGGCGCGGCTCGGCGACCGGCCGGTGGTGGACCGGCTGGTGCTGGAGGCGTCTGGGCTCAGCGCCACCGGGCAGGTCACCACGGTCGAGGGCGGCGGACTTGGCGAGGCGACATTCGAAAAGGTCAGGATCGGCGGCTGGCTCGACGCGCCGGTGGTGATTACCGGGCGCGGCGCCGGTGTGCCGGTGGCGATCACCGTGCCCGGCGGCACGATCGACATGCGCCGGGCCGATCTCGACACCGGCTCTGGCAGCGCGGGCAAGGCGGCGGCGGGACCGCGCCAGCCGCTCACCCTCGCGCTCGACCGGTTGATCATCTCGGAGGGGATCCAGATCCAGAACATGCGCGCCGATCTCGACCTGGCGGGCGGATTGCACGGCACCTTCCTTGGCCGGGTGGCTGGCGGTGGACGGATCCGCGGCACCGTGGCCCAGCAGGAAAACGGCGCCGCCTTCCGGATCACCAGCCCGAATGCCGGTGGCGTGCTGCGCGGCGCCAATATCTTCCAGACCGCCAGGGGCGGCGCCCTCGAGCTGGTCCTGGCGCCGGTGGGCGAGGTCGGCACCTACGAGGGCGAGTTCAAGATCACCGATACGCGGTTGGTGAAAGCGCCGGCGATGGCCGAGATGCTCTCGGCGATCTCGGTGGTGGGGCTGCTCGATCAGCTCTCGGGCGCCGGGATCGGGTTCAGTGAGGTCGAGGGACGGTTCCGCCTCGCGCCAAGCGCGGTGACGCTCTACCGCTCGTCGGCGGTGAGCCCGTCGATGGGGATCTCGCTCGACGGCTATTATGACATGGCGGCGGGGCAGGTCGACCTGCAGGGCGTGCTCTCGCCGTTCTACCTGGTCAATTCCATCGGCCGGATCTTCAGCCCGCGCGAGGGCGAGGGGCTGGTCGGGTTCAACTTCACCCTCAAAGGGCCGTTCGCCGACCCGGAGGTGGAGATCAACCCGCTGTCGATCCTCACGCCGGGCGCATTCCGCGAAATCTTCCGCCGTCCGCCGCCCACCGCACCACAGGAGTAACGCCGCGATGACCCTGCCAGAGACCGACGGCCCGCGCGCGGGCCACCGGCTGTCGGACTACGATTTCGACCTGCCCGACGCGTTGATCGCCACCCGGCCGGCGCGGCCGCGCTCGTCGTCGCGCCTGCTGGTGGCCACGCCGACCACGCTCACCGACGCGACGGCGATCGACCTGCCGGCGTTCTTGCGCCCCGGCGACCGGCTGGTGCTGAACGACACGAAGGTGATCCCGGCCCGCCTGCGCGGCACGCGGGCGCGCGGCGCGGCACTGGCGGCGGTGGAGGTGACGCTGCTCGAACCCGCGCCCGGCGGCGATTGGCGCGCGCTGGTCAAACCGCTGCGCAAGGTGAAAGAGGGCGAGGAGATCGTCTTTTCGGAGCAACTGTCAGCGCGGCTGATGGCAAAGGAAGACGGCCAGGCGCGGCTGCGCTTCAACCTCGCAGGCGACGATTTTGACGCGGCGCTGGATGCGGCCGGGCAAATGCCGCTGCCACCCTATATCGAGGCCAAGCGCAAGGCCGATGCGCAGGATCGCGAGGATTACCAGACGATCTGGGCGCAGACTCCCGGCGCGGTCGCCGCGCCCACCGCGTCCCTGCATTTCGACGATGCGCTGATGGCAGCGCTTGCCGCGCGCGGGGTGGAGATCACCCATGTAACCCTGCATGTCGGCGCGGGCACCTTCCTGCCGGTTAAGGTCGACGATCTGTCCACCCACAAGATGCATGCCGAATGGGGCGCGGTGAGCGCGGCGGCGGCGGCCGAGATCAACGCCACCAAGCGGGCAGGGGGCCGGGTGATCCCGGTCGGCACCACCGCGCTCAGGCTGATCGAAAGCGCCGCCGTGGCGCCCGGCCAGATCGCGCCCTGGACCGGGTCCACCGATATCTTCATCCGCCCCGGCTACCGGTTCAAGATCGCCGACGCGCTGATGACCAATTTTCACCTGCCGAAATCGACGCTGATGATGCTGGTCTCGGCGCTGATGGGGCTGGAGCGGATGCGCGCGGTCTATGCCCACGCGATCGCCCAGAGCTACCGCTTCTTCAGCTACGGCGACGCCTCGCTGCTGCTGCCGCAGGACGACTGATTCCGCCCTTCCTTTTTCTTGGCGCAACTACTCAAAAACACCCCGGCTCAGCCGGGAAACCAGTGCCGCGTGCGGTTGGCGAAGGCCACCAGCGACAGCATCACCGGCACTTCCACCAGCACCCCCACCACGGTGGCGAGCGCCGCGCCCGAATTGAGCCCGAACAGCGAGATCGCCACCGCGACGGCCAGTTCGAAAAAGTTCGACGTGCCGATCATGCAGGCGGGGGCGGCGATGTTGTGCGGCAGCTTCATCATCCGCGCCGCGCCATAGGCGATGGCGAAGATGCCGTAGGTCTGGATCAGCAGCGGCACGGCGATGAGCACGATGGCGAGCGGTTGGGCGAGGATCTTTTCCGCCTGGAAGCCGAACAGCAGCACCACGGTGGCCAAGAGGCCCACCACCGACCACGGTTTCAGCCGGTGGACGAACGCCGCGACGGCGGCCGCGCCGCGCCGCTCCAGCCGGTGGCGGGTGAGTACGCCCGCGACGAGCGGCAGGGCGACGAACAGCACCACGGACAGCAGCAGCGTCTCCCACGGCACCGCCACCTCGCTCACACCGAGCAGAAAGGCGGCGATCGGCGCGAAGGCGAACACCATGATCACGTCGTTCACCGAGACCTGCACCAGCGTGTAGTTGGGATCTCCCCTGGTGAGCTGGCTCCAGACGAACACCATCGCGGTGCAGGGCGCGACGCCGAGCAGGATCATGCCGGCGATGTATTCGCCCGCCGTCTGCGGGTCGACGAAGGGGGCGAAGATCACCCGGAAGAACAGCCAGCCGAGCGCGGCCATGGTGAACGGCTTGATCAGCCAGTTGATCGCCAGCGTGAGCATGAGACCACGCGGCCGCTTGCCGACGTCGCGCATCGCCGAGAAGTCGATCTGCACCATCATCGGATAGATCATCACCCAGATCAGCCCCGCCACCACGAGGTTGACCCGCGCCAGCTCGAGCGCGGCGAAGGCGGTGAACAGGCCGGGCAGGGTCGACCCCAGGAGCACGCCGGCGACGATGCTCAGGCCGACCCACAGGGTCAGGGTGCGTTCAAAGAAGCTCATCCCCGGCAGCGCGCCGGGGAGATGGCGGTCACTCCTGCCACCACCACACCTCCGGCTGGTAGCCGAGCCAGTCGCCATACATCGGCACGTGCTCGGGATAGCGCAGCTGTTTCACATGGGCGACGTGGCTCACGTTCGAATACCAGATCGGGATCACGTAGCGCCCGGCGGTCAGCAGCCGGTCGAGCGCCTTGGTGGCGGCGAGGAAATCCTCCTGGCTGTCGGAGGCCAGCATCGTGTCGATCATCGCGTCGATCGCGGGGCTCTTCACCCCCATCCAGTTGCGCGAGCCGGGTTCGTCGGCCAGCGCGGCGCCCCAGTAGAGCTTCTGTTCGTTGCCGGGGCTGAGGCTGAGGCCGCGGATATACGGCGCCATGTCGAAGTCGAAGGCCTGCGTGCGCTCCTTGTAGGCG